>Ga0180430_10000566_pt1 | contig 39809 bp, 45 predicted proteins | sample SS_ome_9_FD_132999 | JGI IMG/M metagenome (GOLD analysis project Ga0180430, IMG submission 132999) | Hypersaline lake sediment archaeal communities from the Salton Sea, California, USA - SS_1_S_2 metaG | ecosystem: Environmental > Aquatic > Non-marine Saline and Alkaline > Hypersaline >...
GCGGGTACCGCTCGACGTACTCTGCGAGCAGCCCATCGCTGTACGTGTCCGTCCCCGACTCGTCGACGAGCCGCCTCAGTTGCGCGACCTGCTTCTCCGTCGCCACCATCCCGCTCCTATCCCCCTCCCCCCGTTGACGGGGGGTTGGGGGGGGATCACCCGCTCTGCAGCTTCGCCGCCAGCAGCCAGATCAGCGTGCACAGCGCCACCCCGATCACCTGCTCGATCCTAGGCCCCCACCCATGCCGCATCAGCTACCCCAAGCCATCCGCACTAGCAGGACATGTACTCGTGCCCTGCTAGTGCCCAGGCCACTACTGTGGCCCCTCAGTACCGTATCACGCTCAACGTCAGGTCCCCGCCAAAGTCGTACGGGTCCACGTCAACGTGCACGTTCCCCGAGCTATCGTTGAACAGCTCCTTGGTGAACGGCCCCACGACCCGCGTCCCCTGGCTCCAGTTCGTGATCTCCAGATCCGCGATGGCGTAACCATAGTACGTGGCCGCCGTCACCACCGTGATGTACTGCGTCCGCGTCACCGCCTCAGCGCCGATCACCAGCAGACACCGGCCATTGTTCGCGAACTCGAGCCCGTCCCCGGCCTCCGAGGACGCCGTCACCGTGATCGCCGCCGTGGTCGAGATGTCCTGCGGCGTGATCGTCCCCGCCGCCGCCCACACCGGCCGCACCCCCGGCCCCGTCATGAACAGCGCCGCCATCACCAACAGACACAGAACAATCCCTCCGAGCGCGTACCGTTCCTGATTCCTCATCATCCCTCCTTTTCTGCGACCTTCCGAAGGCTCTGCGATCGGCCTTCGGAAGGCCCAAGGCGTGTACTCACGTCAGTTGTCCCCGTGCTCCATCCAGTTCGTCCCATCGCAGAACAGCCACACCCCGTCGTACTGGCCCAAAGCCAAATCGCTCGACAGCTTGAGCACGCCCGTGTCCGAGATCGTGATCGTCGTGTCCACCGTGTTGTACAGGAACAGCACGTCGCCCGCGTTCCCCATCGCCAAGCTGCTCGTCTCCACGTTGCCGAACGACTCCAGCGGCTGCATCGTGCCAGTCGGCGTGATGTACCCGTCCACCGTCACCGAGATCGCCGTCTGCGGCGCCAGCCGCAGCCAGTTGCTCAGGATCGTGTACGTCCCCGTGATTGTGACCGCCCCGTCGACCTCGTTCCCGATCTCCTCGTCATTCGCGAGCACGAGGTTGCCGGCCTGCAGGTCCGCCCCGCCCGTCGTGGCCACCAGGCCGGTACCAGCAGTCATGTTCCCCGAGCTGGTCTCGTTGCCCTGGACGTGGAACGTGGTCGCCGTCGCCGTGATCACGCCGTTGTACGAGTTGACGATCGTCTCACCGTTCTGCAGGTCGATGTCCGTGTCCCACCCGCTCCCGATGTTGATCGCCTTCTCCGTCGTGGTCACGTCGCCCGTGATCCCGTCGATCTGCAGCCCCGTCAGCACGTGGCTGGTCCCGCTCACACTCTGCCCCGCGGCGATGTCCAGCACGAGCCCGTTGACCGTCAGCGTCCCCGTCGTGTGCGCCGGCGCCGTGAACTGAATCTCGACGATGCTCCCGCTCGCGTCCGCAGCCGGCACAGCGGCGAACACCACCGTGTCCGCCCCCTCGAGCTCCAGGTCCACCTGGTCGTCCGTGTCCGCCGTCAGGCTCGAGTCCCCGTCTGCATCCAGGATCAGCTGCGCGCCGTCGAGGTCGACCCCGGCCGAGTGGTCCGTCGTCGCCCCGCTCTGCACATCCAGCGTACCGCCGCTCTGCACCTCGATCTCGCCACCCGACTGCACGACCAGCTTGTCGCCGCCGCTGGCAAAGTACACCTTGGCCACGGGCCCACCCGTCGCGCACCCCACAGCCAGCACACTGGCCGCCAGGACCGCGAGCAGGAGGGCCATCCACCGCGTCCTACTCAGCTCTCCCATGCCGTACCTCCTATCCTCGGCCCGTGTCCTATGCCCCCCTGTTGACGGGGGGGGGAAGGGGGGGCTCTGGGGGGTCTTGTTACACGCTCGCCACGCGAGTCGCCGTGACCTCGTCCGCCGTGTTCGCCGTCACCGGCAGGTTCCGCGCCTTGCTCATCCGGTACAGCGTGCTCTCCGCCGACGCGTTCGCGGCGTCCTTGTCGATGACCACCCGCACGTACCGCTTGGTCGGCCTGACCAGCGTCAGCCGAAAGATCTGGTCATCGTCGTCGTCGGCTACGCTGTGGCTGGCCCCGGCCACGTCAGCGGCGTCGCTCAGGTCGCTCTCGTCGCCATACTGCAGCTTGACCGTCGGCCCGCCATCGGCCGCGATCGTGGCCATCGTCACCACCGCCTCGATCTCGTCGTATCCCGCCATGTCCATGATCGCACCGTTCCGGTCCGCCGTTCCGCTGGCGTACGCCAGCCCAACGCGCACCTTGGTGCCGTCATACAGATCCGCCATCTCGCCTCCCCGGAGCGCCAAAGGCGAGTATCCTCGCCCGGCAGTCTCCCTGTAGCATCCGCTCCATCAGCTCCACTCGCATCGACTGGCCCCGCGCAGATTCGGACTCAGCCCCTGCCTATGGCAGACTCCTCACAGTCCGAATCTGCCAATGATCGCTACCGCGATCACGCTTGCTGCATCACCTTGATCGGGTGGCTTCCCGGATCCACATACTTGCCGTCATGCCGCATGAACCCCAGGAACCCGACCTGACCATAGTCCGCGTACCGCTCCTCAAGGCGCAGCATCTGCACCCCGCTCACGTCCCGGATCTTGTAGTAGCTCCAGTCCCCGAACGCCACGGCCTTGGCCGTGGTCGCGATGTCCGCCATGTCGGTGTTGATCACGTACGGATACCCCGCGATCCGGTCCGGCGCGTTGTACGCCAGCCCAGGCACCCACAGCGGACGGCTCTGCCCATCCTCGAGCTGTTTCAAGTACTTCAGCGTGTTGTCGTTAAACATCCACGCGCAGGACCGCGACCGACGATAAGCCCGGATCACCGAGTGCTCCAGGTCCGTCAGGTCAGCCCAGGTGATGTCATCGGCCCCGGCCGCGGTCTCGCCCACGTCGGCCACCGCGATGATCCCCTCGGGCATGCTGTCGCCAGTGCCCGTCGTGTCCTCGCTGTTCATGATCCGCCCAAAGCGCGTGCCGAACGCCCGCATGATGAACCCGGCTACGTCAAACCCGGCGTCCTGCAGTAGCGCGTACGGCACCAGCACCGCGTCCGTGGTGTACAGGTACGCCCTGAGAATCTTGGCCCCATACGTCGGCTCAGCCGTGCTCACCTGGACGTTCTCGCCGATCCGCCGCCCCTGGTTCGCCGTATCGTCCGCCGTCGGCCACGGGATCTCGCGACCATCCGCCGTGGTCAACTTGTCCGTGGGCGCCTCGCGCATCCCGCCCCAGTCCGCCATGGCCTCAACCAGTGGCGCCATATCCCCCTCGGGGATCGTGAACGCCCCCGCGCTGCCCGTGATCGAGCTCAACGCGCGCTGCTCGAACTGCTCATACCCCGCGGCCAGACGCTTGCGCTGCTCGCCGTCCAGACCGTCCCGTCCGTACCGCATCCACACGTCGAACGCAGCCCGGTACGCACGCTTCTCCGGCTCTTGTGCCCCCTCGCTCTGGGTGTCCGCTCCCTCGTCGGTCTTTCGCTCATACGTCGCCATAGATGCGCTGATGGCGTCCGCTCGCTCGAGCGTGTCGATCCGCCCCTTGAGCTCGTCCATGTCCGCCATCATGCGGTCCCACTGTTCCTGTTCCTCCGGGCTCATCGCCCGCTTTTCGTCCTCTGCCGTCTGCAGCAAGGCCTGCGCCTGTTTCCAGACGTTGGCCCGCTCCTGCCGCAGATCTACACTTCCTGGCATCTCGCCCCCTTTGGAGCGCCGCCGTCCCCGGCGGCATTCTCTGCTACAGTGTCCTCTCGATCAGCTCCAGCCTCATCCGTCTGAGGGCCAGAGCCGCTCCCTGGTCCGAGCCGCTCGCCTGAGCGCCCTCGTCCCTATCGTCATCCGAGTGTCCGTCGCCACGCTCGCCTGAGCGCAACGCGGGCGGCTCGGGTGTCCACAGTTTTATGCCGAGGCTCCTCAGATGCGCCTCGGTCTCCACGTACGCCGGATACGTCACCACCGACACGTCCAGTAGATCGACCTCGCGCTGGACCCACAGCGGCAGCCAGTCCGTCTCCGCACTGCCTTCGACCCAGTCGGACTTGATCGGCCAGAACATGAACGACATCTGGTCGATGTCCCCGCGCCCCATGCTCACCAAAAAGTCGCGCGCCCACTGCGTCTCCGGAGGCGTGATCACCACGCTGAGCCCATGCTCGTCCTCGTCCAGGCTCAGGCTCCCCGATCCCTTCCGCCCCAGCACATAGTCCGGGTTATGGTTCACCGTCGCCCGAGGATCGCCCTCTTGCAGCGTCTTGCTGAACGCCCCGGGCCGGATCACCTCGCGGAATCCCCCCAAGTCGCACGACACCTTGTCAAAGACGGCCGCATAGCCCTCGATCACCGGGCCCTCATCGTCCGTCGCCTGTCGCACGCGCACGTTCGTCAGCTGATATGCCCTCAGCAGGCACTCGTCTCTCTTCGCCATCTCGCCTCCCCTATCCCCCTCCCCCCGTTGACGGGGGGTCGGAGGGGACGTCATCCAGGCGCTATCCCGCAGTCACATCCCCCGTGCGCCGGCGGATGCCCGATGTTCGTATAGAACGTCATCGCCTTCTCGGTTCCCTCCGGCCGGAACTCGTCTCCCTCCTCGAGGAACCAACTGTTGATCTCCACTGTTTTGCCTTCTAGCGCGTTGCAGTATGGGCAGTTCTCTCCGTTCGTCACCCAGGTGAGCATCACCACGCCACCCGCGATCCAGGCCGCTTTCGTGATCGCGTTGCTGACCCGTGTGGTCTCCCAGGTGGCCTGCTTGCCCGGCGTCCCCTCTGCCCACTCGTCGAACCGGGTCTGCAACAGCTCCAAGGCCAGGTCCGGGTCGCCTCCCGCCTCGTCAACCAGCGCCTCCAGCTGCCCGAATTGCCCGCCGGCATATCCCTGGCTCGCGCTCTCGACGATCTCCTGCACAAACCCCTCGAGGTCCGGTGTCAGCTCGCCCTCCTGCCCGATCTCGGCATAGGCGTCCCTCACCGCCTGCTCCGCCAGGCTGGTCAGCGGAGGGCCCATGCACTCCTGGAAGAATGGCTCGTGGTCTTGGTAGAACTGCCGCATCCATGAGACGAACCCGACCACGTCCCCCTGCGCCAGTAGCTTGCGCGCCTTGCGCATCACGTCGGCCTCTTCCCGGTTCAGCACTCGCCTGCAAGCGTCCGCCACCAGCCTCTGGTAGGCCTGCGCGATCAGCCAACGCGTCCGTGCGCTCCCCACCTCGACCACCGGCCCCTCATCATCTCGGGCCTGGGAGTGCCGACGCGAGAGCTCTTGCCCTCCAGCCCGGCCTTCTCTCTCTTCGTCGTCCTCGGGCTCGTCTTCCCCCACCTGTGCGGGGAGGGCTGCTGGGAGCGGCTCTTCTTCTTCCTGTCCCACCTGGTCCGCCGGCGTCATGTTCACCGGCACTAGGTACATCTGCCCCTGCCCGTCCGGCAGCGGGTTCATGTTCTCCAGCTCGCGGATGTCGTCCGCGCTCAGCCAACCATTCTGCCGTCCGGTCGCGTACGCCTCATACCGGCTCTTGATGTCCCCGCGAAGCAGACCATCCACCAGGTGCTCCGCGAAATGCCGCTGCCTCTCAGCCTCACTCAGCAGATCCCGGTAGATCGACTGCTCGAATCGCACCAGCCACGGTCGGATCGTGTGCACCACGAACTCGATCCCCTGGTGCTCTATGTTGCTGAACGTGGCATCTCCCAGGTCCTGAATCATATGTGGCTGCATACGGAACATGCGCGCGATCTCGCGCACCTGGAACTGCCGCGTCTCCAGAAACTGGCTGTCCTCGGGCGGCAGCCCGATCTGCTGCCACTCCATCCCTTCCTCAAGGATGGCCACCCGATGGGCATAGTCGAGGCCCTTGTGGGCCCCCTCCCAGGAGCTCTTCAGGTTCGTCCCGGCCCCTTTGCTCAGCTTCCCCGGATGCTTCAGCACGCCACCCGGTCTGCTGCCATTCGCAAAGTAAGTCGCAGCGAACTCCTCCGTCGCGAGCGCCGCCCCGATCGCCTCCCGCGCCTGCCCGATCACGCTGTACCCGCTGTACTCGTCGATCCCGAACCCCCGGACCCGCCACACCGCGTCGTACGCGAGTCGCACTTGGGTGCCGTCGACCATCGAATAGTTCCAGACCGGCTTCGTCCCCTCATAGGCAAGGTCCATACGATCAGGCCTCAACGGCCAGAGCTCTCGCACCCGCCCTGCCCCGTCCCGCACCACTTCCGCGTAGCCCGAGCCCCACAGGCACACGTGCCCGGCCAGGTTCTCGCGGAGCTCCATCGCCGTCATCCGCGGGTTCGGCTGGTCGTGCAGGAGGCCATACAGCGGATGGGATCGGGCTCGTTCCTTGCCACTCTCCCCGACCCGTTGGTACAGGATCAGCGGCAGGCTGGCCACCGTCTCAGCGATCACCCGCACGCACGCAAACACCGCAGACACGCGCATCGCCGTCGTCGTGTTGATGCTGGCCCCGGTGTTCGCCGTGAGGGTCGACCCGAGATAGGTCGCCAGCTGCGCCCCCGTCAGCGGCGTCGTCGGATCCTCGAGCGTCCGCGTCGCGAACAGGTCAACCAGCACGCCTCGCCCTCATCATCGCCAGCGCGATCCCCCATGCCGTCACCGCTACCCCGGCCCCGGCGATCCCCAGGCGGATGTCGTACATCCACAGAGCCGCCACGATCGCGGCCACTCCCGCCAGCACCATCACGTCCGGCAGCTCGATCCTCACAACACCGTCAGCCCGCGCGTCTCGTACACACTGCCGCCCTGGCCCTGGTTACGCATCGCTCGGTCCAGCGCCATCACCAGCGCCACGATCCCGTCCACCCGGCCTTGAGATTCGGCCTTGTCCACCTTCAGGTTGTCCGCCGCATCCTGTTTCACCGCGACGTTCGCGGCCATCCATCGGAGCACGGGGTTCCCGCCGTGGTGCAACTGGTGCCGGAGCAGCCTGGCCTCAAACTCCCGCATCGGCACGGCCATCGACAGGAACCCCTGCCCCATCCCGAACACCGTGAGCCCCTCATCCTGGAGCTCCATCGACAACTGATAGCCCTGGAAAAGCCGGTCCACGTTGACGTCCACCAGCGCATACCGCTGAGCGTCCGCCAGCACCTGCCGCCGGATCGCCGAATAGTCCACCGCATCTCCTGGTGTCGCCTGCAGGTGCCCGACTCGCTCCCATGCCTGGTACTGCTCCCGGTACCGATTCGCCTCGTTCGTCAGCTGCGACTCCGGGCACCAGAACCGCGCCAGGATGTCGACCTCGTCCAGATCGCCCTCGTGCGGGAACACCAGCACCCACGCCGTCAGGTCGCTCACCGAGGAGAGGTCCAGCCCCCCATAGCACGGCCGTCCCGCTAGGCTATCCTCGTCGAATCCGGGCCCTCCGTTGGCGTCCCACAGATCGACATCGATCCATCGGTCGCTTTGTTGCGTCCACACGTTGAGGTGCAGGCGCTGAAACGCGTTCTGGGCGACCGGCATATGCACGGCCTTTGAGGCCTTCCGGGCCAAATCATCGGGCTTGACTGAAACGCCCCAGTTGGGGTTGGCCTTGCGCCACGTCGCCTCTGCCTTCCAGTCATCGCCCTCGTCAGCCCCCGCGATGTAGCCGAACCAACTATCATCATCGACCGTCCTCTCCAGGACCTGCCGCGTGTACTCGTGATGCTCGTAGCAGATGCTCGTCCGGTCGTACCCGGCCGTCGTGATCTCAAAGATCAGCGGCTGCCGGCGAGCTCCCGTGGCTGTCTCGAGCACATCCACCACCGCCGGCGTCTTGTGCGCGTGCAGCTCGTCGATGATCGCCCCATGAATGTTCAGGCCGTCCATCCCGTTCACGTCTGCCCCGAGCGGCTCGTACTTGCACGCCGTCTCCGGCACGTGCAGGTTGTCCTTGTACGCCCTGATCATCCGCCTGAGCGGTGGCGACGCCTTGACCATCCGCGTCGCTTCGCTGTGCGTGATCCGTGCCTGGTCCCGCTTCGTCGCCGCCGAGTAGACCTCGGCGCCTGGCTCTCCATCACCCACCATCAGGTAGAGCCCGATCCCCGCACTCAGCGTTGAATTGTGGGTTGGCACCATCGCTTGACCTGCCAGGTACCGCTCCCCTTCGACCTGAATGCAGTTCACCAGACGGCGCCCTATCGGCTGGACAGACACCACCTGACGCGTACGGCTTCGTTGACGACGTCCGGGTTTCTGTTTCAGTCGTCGCGCTTTCCGCGAGAGCAGTACTGCTGGCCGATCAGCATAGGCCCAGAATTGGGCCCGGTACCGTGTCCCGCAATCCTTCCCGTAGAGCTGTGCACGATCTACCTTCACCGTCGGCTTGTATCCCAGAGACCGCATCAGCTCGACGGCATCAAAGAAGAGCCGTCCATTCGTAAGCACCAACTCGTTCTGCCCCGCTCTTGAGACATATCCGTCAGTGTCCATCAGCCCCCGGAGAAGGGCCATGCGCTGCTCAGCCGAAGCGCGAAGATAAACCGATGGTATGTGCTTGTCCCCGAGCAGCCCGAGCGCTCGAAGTCGCTTCTGCAGAGTCCCTCGCCCAATCAGGTACAGATGCTCTACGCTTGCCAGTTCGACGCTACAGCCGCGCCGTACCAGGTTCTGCAGGATCTCCGCGTCATAGCACGTCAACCGAGCACACGCAGAGTGCCCGTCGCCCAACCACACGCCCAGCACGTACGGATCGACCGTTAGCTTGCGCTCTGGCAGCTGCAGTGCCTGTGCAACCGGAATGCTGTGCACGAGATCCTGGCGTGCCCCACACCTGAGCGTCCCGCGGAGCTCAGCGGTCGTGACCGTGGGTAGAGGCCCATTGTCCGGCCCGCGTCGTCGCCTCGTGAACCATGTCCTCTCCGTGTCCCACTCGTGGTTCTCATGTGCGACGACCGACGTGTGATCCGAGAAACGCACGCGGTAGCACAACCCCTCATATGGCTCAGTCGTGGCGAGCACCCTAACCGGGGCCCCACTCGGAGAAAACACTTTGTCGCCTGGGCTCAGGTCACCGTGCAGAACCCAGCCGCTCGGCGTCGGAATCGGCGTGTCAATGTCGAGCGCCTTGCCGTTCTTCCGTGGCACCTCGACGTACGCCGTGCGGAACCTGCGCAGCCCGTCCGCCCGCTTCCACCCGAACAGCACCCACAGAATGAACTGCTGCCATCCCTCAAGGACGAACGGCTCGCCCGCCCACTCGGCCTTGCTGTGCCTCAGGAACCCGAAAAACTGGATCACGTGCTCGGCCGACGCCCTGTCGAATGCCAGACCCCGCTCGCCGGCATGCTCCAAATCGTCCAGGTGCCTTTCGACCGCCAGCCGCACCAGTCGGCCCGCGGGGATCTCGCCGTCCAGCACCCCGCGCGAATACGCGACAACCGGATGCCTACTCATTCGCCGCTTTGGTCAACTGTCCGCTCTTGGCCAAGAACTCTGCGAACGGATCCGCCTCCTGCGGCTGCTCCACGCTCAGCCTCGAGCGCGCGCTCGGTGTCAGCCCGAACTCACTCATGAACGCCCTGCACATCGCCGCCGCTTTGTGCGAGATCGCGACCTCGGGCCGTTGCTGCTCGTAGCCCTTGGGCGTCAGGAACGTCAGACCCTTCTCCCGCAGAATCCGCTCCGCCTGGACGTACCGGGCCCACCACTGGCAATAGTTCGCCAACGCCGCCCGATCGACCAGCGTCAGGAGCCCCAGCCGCTGCAGCTCAGGCACGATCCGACTCCACTCCCGTTTCGCCTCCGTCAGCAGCCACCCCGGACGCGTCGGGAGCTCAGCTTTCGGCTGGGGTTCGTGCTCGTTCACCGGCCGCTTGCCCGGATTCCCCTGCAGCAGCCTGAGCCGCGTCGGTTTCGGTGCCGGTCCAGCCACGCCTACCCCCCCCATGCCAACCTGCGGCCACGCGAGCTCGGCTGCGCGCCACGGTCTAGAAAAAAAGCCCCAGAGATCGGATACCCCTACCCCTGTTTGTTGCCGTAGCCCCCGTCGACCTGTGCTGTTTTACGGCTATGGCAGCTGTGGCAAAGCGCTTGCAGGTTATGAAACCCGTGCGTGCCCCCTTCGCGCAGAGGGATGATGTGATCCACGTCAGTCGCTGGAGCCCCGCAGCGCTCACATTCTGGGTGCGTGCGTAGGTACCGGCCCCTGAGCCTGCGCCAGTTCAGGCCATACCCGCGCTCGGCCGCGCTGGGCCTGGTATCGCGCTGGCGTGGCTGCGTGCGCTGGTGAGCCGTGCAGCGGCTGCTGCCCGGTGCTGCCTTGCGCGGACAACCGGCCATGGCACACGCCCGTGCCGGTTTCGTCGGCAACTGACCCCCTTGTGCAGAGGCAAAAGCAAAAAGGCTGCCTATGAGGCAGCCTAGCATGGCCAAGCGACGAGCAGTGTCGTTCTACGCGTCAGCTGTTGACGTGTTAGCGACAGAACAGCACCCAGGCGCGGTAGACAGGGAGGTAGAGTGGCTCAGCCTGGAGATCAGCAAGATCTCGCTGTATGGTGCGCGCTGTGACACTGCACTTGTCAGCGAGTTCAGCCGTAGTGTGCGGGCGTTGCTCGAGCAGCCGCTCTATGTACCGCAGCCGTATCGCACGCTTGAAAGGCTGCGTGAGATGACGATGCGTGGTGTACTCTGGCGTCTCTTCTGGCATGCCACCCCCATTGTGTGCAGTGCTAGGCTGTGGTGTAGAACAGCGCCCCGTACGCCGTGGGCCTGAAGGCGAACTCGACCACGCACACCTGCAGATCGAGGTTGCCACCGAACTGCTCAGCGAACCCCTCGAGATCAGGCCACAGACCACCTTCACGCTCGAGATCGCCCTCAGGCATATCGCCCAGCCGTTGCAGGCATGGCCGGCACGTGAGCGTGATCTCACCGATCTGCTGACCACCCGAGTGAGGCAGCTTGTCGTACGCCTTGTGCACAGTGCGCCCTTGGTCGTACGCACGCCGCCACATCTCTACGTGTGCCGGCGCCCATAGCCGCCTGGTCATCGTCTTGTGCCCGGCCAGCAGCGCCTCAGCCGTCCATGCGAATGAGATGATCACCCCTGCCCCCACATCTCACGATACACCTCGTTGCAGTCGAACGCCTGCCACTTCTCAAAGATCTGCCCGCCAGTGTAGATCGTCGCCCCGAGCACCTCTCCCGAGCCCTCGGGCCCATACGGCCGCAGCATTCGGTTCGCCTCCCATAGGTCGTTCACGAACGTCCCGAGAGAGCAGCTCCGTTTCCAGCCCCTCTTCCCCCAGTCTCGGCGGTCCACTCCCGGGTCCTCGATCACGTCCCGGCCGATCTCCGACAGCACCAGCCCCCAACGCTTGAGCTCCGGCGTCTCCTTGTGCTCCAGCGTGAACCGCGTGAACCACCACGGATTCGTCATCGTCCGCCGGTAGGACCAGTACGCATGCGCCAGCCGTACGTCCCGAGGGTTCGCCACCTCCAGAATCGGGCTCAGTTCCCGTCCCCAGGCAGCCGTCGGCGGCATCCCCACGCTGAACGCCCCGAACCCTCCCCGAAGGCCGTTGTCGTGCAGGATCCGTAGCCTCTCCGCCTCGAACACCGCGAACTGCCCCAAGTCCCCGCCCCATTCGTTGAATCCCTGGACCACGAACGAGCCGATCACGTCCCGAGCATCCAGCAGCGCCCCCTGTACAGACTCCCACCACTCTCGGGCGCCGGCCTTGCCTCTCAGGACCAGCCTCCCCGCCGCATGGTCCATCCACGTCGCCCGCCACACGAACAGCGTCCCGTCCCCGCAGCGTCCCCGCAGCTCGACCATCCCCAGCGTGTCCATGTCCACCAGCGTGGCCACCGGCCAGCCCACCCACGGCGCCGGCGCATGGTTGATGAAATGCGGCCCCAGCATGTAGAACTCACGCGGCACGATCGGCCCGGAAGCCGCTGGCGGCTCCACGGGAACCACCAACTCCGGTGTCTGCGCCCCCCACGTCAGCCAGTCCGGGGCATCTGGAACGTCTGCATAGGCCCAGTGTGTCACCCGATCTGTGATCGGCCTCACGCCATCTGGCTCCATCCACTGGCCGTCCTCCTGGAGCCCTCCCAGGTTCAGGCTGCGCCGTGCCTGCCCACCATGACCCCACCATCCCGCGACCCAGCACAGCTGCATGAGAATCGGCAACCCGTTCCCCACCGCCGTCCATTTGACCTTCATCCCTCGCCTCCCTTCGCCTCGCCGAACCACTCGCAAAAGTCATCCAGCGAAAGCAGCACCCAGCCGCGCGGGCTCCCCTTCTCTCGCAGCACCACCATCGGCAGCCGGCCCTTCGCACACCGCCTCACCTGCGCCAGCGCCCGCTTCAGCCACTCCGGGAGCCTCCTGCGGTACTTGACCTCCACCGCCAGCCACGGATGCGCCACATCCGGCCCCGTCCGCCCCAGGGGCCCCACCCGCGTCCCCCCGAGCTTCCGTGCCACCGTCCTCTCCGCGGCCTTCCACGGCGCATCCGGCATCGTCACCACCCTCCGTTTCCCCTCCGTTGACTAGGGGGGCAGCGGGGGCCATCCCCGGCAGCTTCCCCTGTGGAATCCGCACCGTGATCCACAGCGGCTGCATCCCCAGCTGCGCCAGCCTGAACGCCGCCTCCAGGTCCCGCTTGGGGATCTGGAGCTTGACCGTCGCCCCCTCCCCCTTGCCCGAGAACTGCACCGCCGTCTTGCTCTCCTGCACGTACGCCGTGAACGAAAAGTTCCCGTCGTCGAACTCGTGGTACATCAGCCCGCCTCCACAACGCCAGCTGTGCCAGAAACGACCGTCGCGCCAGCCTGATCACTCTCGCACCTCAGTCCACTGCTCCGGCGGATAGCTCAGATACTCCCGCCCCTCGCTCCCGTCCCGCATCACCAGCAGGTTCCCGCTGTTCCCCAGCCCCATCAGCGTCCCCGTCTCCCCCGTCTGCTCGTGCCGAAGTTGCTGCCCCACCCGGTAGCCCTTCCCCTCCGCCCGCTCCGAGAGTGCTGCCACCGTCATGCGCGCGCCTCCTGTGCCGGCACCTCTATCTCATAGTCCTTCACGATCTCCCCGTACTCCTTGCTCCCCCTCATGTGCATGTCCCACCAGTAGATACCGAAGTGCTTCCCGAACAGCCCGCTGTCGCGGTAATCCTTGAAATGCCCTCTACAGATGTGCAGTGCCTGCTGGATGTGACGTCCTTCATCGTCCGGGCGACTGTCCTGCTTCCGCAGCTGCTTCCGCAGCGGTTCCACGCGGACCAGCTTGTAGCGCAGCTTCGGGACCGGATCTCTAAGGCCCCTTGCCGGTGCCCTGCCCAGTCCGCTGGCGCCTCGAACGTGCGCCCGCCCTTGGTGTACGTCGCTGGGTTCTCGAACTCACACCAGGTCACCGACCATGGGGGAACGATCGTCGGGAAGTCCTCGCGCAGCCGCCATCTGTCGTGATGCGAATTCGAGAACCAGTTGGCGACAGTCGTTATGTCCACGACGATAGGGCTCAGAATGCCCATGGCATCACAGGTCTTCTGCATAATCCGGTCCCGCCGCTGGTATATGTCTGGTAACAGTCTCCAGCTCACCCCTCCCTCCTCCTATAGTCCCCCGCCGCCAGCGCCAGGTACCGGCTGAACCCGCCCGCCACCCGCGCCCCGTCCAGCAGCCGCGACACGATCCGCCCGTCCAACGCCCGCCCCATCTGCCCCAGACTCAGGTTCGTCGTCACCACCATCGGCAGCCGCCTCCGGTACCTGTGATCCACGATCTCGTACACCTGCTCACGCGCCCAGTCCGTGTCCCGCTCCGCCCCCAAATCGTCAAGGACCAGCAGCTCCACCTCCTTGAGCGCCCCGATCACCCGATCGTACGCCATCGCCGCGCCCTTGTCGTACCCTCGCCTGAGCATGGCCAGCAGCTCCGGCACCGAGGCCATGTACACCGCGCTCGCCCGCGCCAGCAGATGCCCCGCGATCGCCAGCGCCAGGTGCGTCTTGCCGCTGCCATAGGGCCCCGCCAGGATCAGCCATCCCTCCGGACGGTCCGCGTACTGCCGGCACACCATCAGCGCCCGGCCCATCTGCACCCGTCCCGCCTCGTCCGCCACACACCCGTCCACGTCAAACCGCTCGAACGACATCGCCGCGATCTGTCGGCCATCCAGGCCACTCTCGTCCCGCATCCGATCCGCCCAGCGCCGCGCCTTGGCCCTCCTCGTGCACTCACATTCGATCGCCTTGCCATACAGCCGATGCCCCACAGGCACCTCGAGATACACGAACCCCAGCCCCTCGCACTGGTCACAGCCGACCTGCAGGGCACCGCTACCTGTCACTCGGCACCCAGCGTCTCGGCCAGCCTGAGCTCGGTCACACGGAGGGCGATCCTGGCCACGTCCCAACGCTTCACTGCCTCGCGCAGCGCTGGCCTGAATCCTGCGATGGTGTCCTTCTGGAGGACGTGCGCGATGAGCGTCGCCAGCTCCTGCCCGCACACCTTCAGCTCCGCCAGCTCCTCCCGAGGCTCGATCGCAAAGACTGCCTTTCCGCTGTGCGAGGCCCCTCCCGTGCCCACGCCGCCGCGGCGAGTCCTCTCGCCCCTTGTGCCGTCCATCAGCCCCCTCCTGCCCGCGAAGCTACTGCTTCGCCAAGGCGTGTACTCTCGCCCCAGTACTCACGCCCCCTGGCCAACTCTTCTCGAACCCATACGCCGGCAGCTCGTCATCCTCCCCCGGCCGATACCCGCTGCCCTGCTTGTAGAAGAACCGCACCCCCGCCTTGAGGCACTGCTCGAACAGCCGCACCGCCCACATCGGGTCGAACGGCCTCCGTCCCGGCCCACTCTCCCCGCCACAGACCACCCAGTCCAGCCCAGGCAGCCACTTGGCCAGATCTATCGGCCCCAGCATCGGCTCCACACTCACCCAGCGCATGGCCGCCGGCGTCTCGATCAGAGGCGCCACCCGCCGATCCACCCACTGCTGGCTCTCCACGCTCGTTCCCAGCCATATGCTCTCCAGGGGGGCCAGGGTCCAGAGGTGCGCCAGCGCGTCCCGCATGCGCACCGGCCGCTTGGTCAGCACCTGCCAGACCACATCCTTGCGCGTAAACATCACCGCCAGCGCCTGCACGATCGTCCCGTCCGCCACCCCTGCGTGGAACAGGTCCCCCGTGTCGCACACGAACAGCATCGGCGCCGTGCCAGGCCCTCGCTTGTTCCCGTCCGTCGGCCACCGTCGCGTGAGCAGGCGATCCAGCTTCTCCGGGTGGTACCGCACCTCGAACGACAGCCCGAATCGCTGGTACAGCCTCCGCGCATAGCAGTGCTCGCATCCCTCCGAGACCGCCGTGCACCCCGTCACAAAGTTCAGGTCCCCGCCAGAGAAATCCGTCCACCCGATCGTACTCCGCTTCACGTGTCCCCCTGTAGTGCACCGCTGAGGCCTGTACTCGAATCGTCAGCTTTGCTGAGGCCTGTACTCAGGCCCCAGCGCCACCTCCGTCAGGGCCGCCTCCTCCTCACTCATCCCCGCCCCGTTTCCACCCGTCAACGGGGGGCCATGGGGAGAGGCACGCGCCCCGGGCGCTCCCTGCTGTGCCGGAATGCCATGCACATACCACTCCGTCAGCCACTTCCAGCTCTCCCGGTTGTACCCCCGCTCGACCCACTCCTGCCGGCATGCCGCCATGTGCGTCCCGTTCGGCCTCTCCCCCAGCAGTTCGATGATCGCGTCGTACATCTCCAGAGGTGGCAGCTTGCGCCCCCCCAAAATCCCCTTGACGCACTGGATCGCCGGATGCTTCGTCCGCGGATCCGCCGACCGCCGATGGCGAGTGCCCTCGCCCCTCGACGGCGCCTTCGCGGTGTCCCCAGGGGCCACCTTCCCTGAACCAGCATCCTTCCCTTGCTCTGCCCTGGGAGCGCCAGGCTCCAGCCTGGCCCCCTGCGAAGCAGGGGTATCTGTCTCTGTATCTGACTCTGTCTCTGAGGGCGTTACACCTCGTTGCGCCGTCGTTTCCCCGTCGTTACCCCCTCCGTGTAACGTCGTTACACCCTCGTTACACGCAGAACCGGGCCCACGTGTAACGCGAGCCCGGTGTCGTTTCACCCTCTCTGCAACGGCGTTGCGGCTTGAGCTAGGAGGACGCGCCTGCCTCACCCCATACTGCGAGACGACCAGCACGCCGTCCTCGTCCTCGTGGACCATGCCCCGATCCGTGAACGCCGCCAGCGCCTCTGTCAGCGTCTCCAGGTCGCAGCGGATCCGCCAGGCCACAGCATCCCGCGTGTCCAGCCTGCCCGTCTCCGCCCCAGCAGCGTCCCGGTCGTCGATCTCGCCCGCCAGCGCCAGCAGCGCCGCCCAGATCCCCCGGCCCACCCAGGAGAGGCTGCCGATCTTGGGGTCACGGTTCGATTCCGTGTACAGCTTAACCCAGCTCTTCACCGCGTCGCCCTACCCCTTTGGCAACCGCGGCCTCGCCTCCTTCACGTCGCCCCAAATCACCGCCAGCACCGTCAGCATCCCGCCCACGTACGCCAGCGCCAGCAGTACCCCGAACGTCAGCCAGGAGATCTCGCCCATTCGCTAGCTCCTCCTGATACCACTCCAGCAGAATGCCGCACGCCTCCACAACCCTGTCGAACGACGGCGTCTGTCTCCCCACCACCGGCATCGCGTCAGACCCCGTAGATCAGCGTCACGTCGACAGAGTCCGGTGAGCACGCGCTCGGCCTGGCGTGCGCTTCCCCGTCCCCCGTGTACAGCTTCAGCTGCCATCCCGCATGGCTCCGGTGCCAGCCCACCGTCATCGTGGCACCGTTCGCGGCGTCCGTCGGCAGGTCGATCCACACGTCCTCGAGCAACAGACGGCGCAGTCTCGGCCCTAGGTCCCGGCCGATCCTCAGGTGTGCCCCGTCGAGCACCATCGTTGCCCGCCCCCGCACGGCAGTAAACGCATCCCCCTGCTCCTTGAGCCTCAGCGCCTCGCTCAGCGACCCGATGCGCACAGGCACCATCGGCTCGATCAGCTTGAGCGCCTTGATCCCGTTCTCCGCCTTGAGCACCGCCTCGATCGCCTTCACGATCTCGCTCGCCAGCTCCCGCTGCCCAGTATCGTCCACGGCTACCCCCCCATCCCCACGTACCCCGCCGCCTCCGCGTCCACCATCCCCACCATCAGGATCAGCAGACACACCAGCACCACCGCCACCACCTGCCACGCCTCGCAGTTAGCCCACGCAAAAGCCGACCGGCGTACTCGCCGCGGGTTCCGCCGAGCGCAGTACTCTGCGCCTACGCCACCAGGTCTCCACAACATCTCTCACCCCCGCACTGCGCAGCAGTGCTAACGCCACTACCTAGGCGAGTACCCTCGCCCCGCCTCCACTGCTCCGGATACCCTACCTCTGCCGCGTACGCCCTTTGCCACTCCCGGCCCGCGTCTCGCGCCTGATCCAAGGCCTCCTCCACCCGCACCACGTACGCGTCCGGTCGCGGATACCTGTCCCGCCGTCGCACCAGCAGCAGCCGCGCCACCCCGATCGCTCCCAGCGCTCGAGCCAGCGAGGCCGCTGGCGTCTCATACCTCAGCGCGATCGCGTCCAACTCCCGCAGATTCCGTCCGCTCATACCCCTCCGCTTCTCGCTCCGTCTGCCGCCACAACACCCACACGATCATCGGCGCCCCCCAGAGCACGTTCGCCACCACCACGCCCACGAACGTCCCCCAGCCCATCGCCAGCCCCAGGCTCCCCGCCACCAGCAGATTGCCCACCACCACCTGGAACCAGCTCAGACGCCGCCACGTCGCCCCGAACCGCGGATGCCCGTTCAGCTTGGTGACCAGCCACGCATACACACACCCCAGCGCCACACTGCCCACCACAACCGCCGGCCATCCCTCACGTAGCCCTTCCTGCGAATCCATACAGCTCCCTCAGACTGCCTGTCCTCGATCCGCAGTTCGGTGGGCAGTACTCTGCCCCGAACTGCCAAGGCGAGTACTCTCGCCCGGCCACCCGTCCCTCAACCCCTCTGGCGAGTCCATACGGCTCCCTCACCACGGTCACCAGTACCTACGCCCCCATCAGCCGGAACGCCTGCTCCGTGGATAGCCCCGCCATGCGGTACGCCCGGAACCGAGGGTACCGCTCGTCCCTACGCAGCAGCGCCTCCGCCACCTCGTCCACGCCGCTCTCGTCCAGCTCCCCCTCGCTCTCCAAGACCGTCACCTCGACCGGGTCGTCATCCTGAGTGACCTCCACGTACTTCAGCACCGGTCCCCCAGACCCCTCCTCGAACGAGAGCTCCACCGTCCACCGCTTCCTCGTGCCCATCACTCCCCCCGTCGCAACTGCCAAGGCGAGTACTCTCGCCCCTATGACTCAGCCGCCCACCCCCCGGCGAACCAGGCGGCCGAGTTGCTCTATCGTTCCGCCTCATCTGTTTTCTACCCCGCTCAGGCCCCTCCTTTCTTTCACTGTAAGCCCGGGGACACAACCGACCGCCTCCGGCAACCTGCAGAAGCGTCCCGGCGTGTACTCACGCCCAGCTTCTGCCAAGCGCGGTACTCCGCGCCGTACTCTCGCTCGGGGTGAGGGCCTATCCCCGCCCCAGCATCTCCCCGATCACCGCCGCCAGCTCCCCCTCCGCCTCCTCCGTCCAATCCAGCGCCTTGCGCAGCTTGGCCAGCAGCTCCGGCCCAGGGAACAGCTTCCCTGTCTCGAATCGACTCAGCATCGCCGAGTCAATCCCCGACTTGGCCGCTAGGTCAGCCTGCGTCATCCCCCGCGCGACCCGGATCAGCCGCAGCCGTGTCCCAAAGTCCATAACGCCCTCCGTTCGTTTCTCGCGCCATATCGTCTGCGCGTCCCCATTGTAACATACGCGAACGATCCTGTCAAGGGGTCTGGCATATCTGATGCCTCAAAACACGAGACCTCGGGTATAATGGGTACGACATCCGTTCCAGGAGGGTACGCGTGGCATCGTTCGGTCACTGGCTGGAGAGACACATAACCCGGATGAACACCAACGTGGTCGGCCTTGCCGGCAAGGTCGGGGTATCTCACGCCACCATAAGCAAGTGGATTGCCGGGAGCATGATGCCGTCCGTTGGCAACATTCGGAGGCTCGCCAACGTGCTGAGTGTCCCGGTCGAGGAAGTCTACATCGCCCTGGGGATTATCAAGCCGCGTGAGGACCTGACAGACGATCAGCGAGAGTTCCTGTACCTCCTGGACAACGTATCCGTGGACGTCCGCAGGGCCCAGAAACGTTTCCTCCGGGAGCTGGTCCAATCTCCAGGCTATGCAGCAGATGCGGACATCCCAGACACACCGGCAAAAGCGCCCGAACGAGCGCCACCAACTCCCGATCCTCAATAGCGCGCATCGCGTTCATCCATCCCTCCATCGCGCTACAAGCTGAGTCCATTATACGAGCAGGGGTTGCGTCCCGGCAATACCCCACCCATACACAAGGCTACCCAATATAACCCAAGAGGACTGCAGGTTTCTGCAGTATCCCCCCATCGTTTCGCCCCGGAGGCCCCATGCCCAAAGAGCCCATGTCCCGCGAAGAACGTGCCGCGATCCTGGACGCAGAGATCAGCAAGTACCTGAAGAAGGGCTGGATCGTCCAGAGCCAGACCGAGACCCGCGCCCAGCTGATCCTCAAGCGCGAGCGCGGCTGCATCGGCAAACTCCTCTTCGGCATCTGGGATCTGATCTTCAAGCGCAAAGGCTTCATGATCGTGCTTGAGGTCGATGAGCATGGCAAGCTGTCCACCTGCAAGCGCAAGCAAGTCGTATAGCGACAGACACCGCTCGATCTGCGCGTCCAGCCAGCTTCCGGAGGCATAGATGCCTAGGCGCCGTCGCCCAACCATCCCCCTGATCGTGTGCGCCCTGTCCGTCGCCCTGATCATCTCCTGCGGCAGCGACGAGCCCGAGCCCGCCGTGGCCACCGCCACCCCGAGGCCCACGAACACACCCTACCCGACCTACACGCCGCGCCCCACCTACACCGTGGAGCCCACCAGTTCGCCGGCACCCACCCGGACCCGCACACCAGTTCCCACGGCCACGCCGCCACCCGCGGCCACCCCGCGTCCCGCGACCACAGCCACACCCGCTCCCGACGTCGTCCAGGTCCTGCGCATCATCGACGGCGATACCATCACCGTCCGCCTGGGCGGCCGCGAGCGTACCCTGCGCTACATCGGCATCGACTGCCCCGAGCCGCCCCATCCCGGCAGGCCCGTGGAGTGGCTCGCCGACGAGGCCACCGCCGCCAACCGCGCCCTCGTCGCCGGCCAGCAGGTCCGCCTCGAGGCCGACGTCAGCGAGACCGACCCCAGCGGCCGCCTCCTCGCCTACGTCTGGCTCGGCGACACCATGGTCAACGAGGAGCTCGTCCGCCTCGGCATGGCCGCCTCCAAGGCCTACCCTCCCGACACCAAGCACCAGGCCCGCCTCGACACCGCCCAGGACGTCGCCCGCGCCGCCGGCATAGGCCTCTGGGGGGCACCACCCACCCCCACCATCACACCCACCCCCGCCCCGCCCACCGGCGCCATCCTCGAGATCACCGAGCACCATGGCGGGGACGTGCCCGAGATCATCAAACTATGCAACCGGGGAGACGCGCCCCAGGACATGACCGGTTGGCACCTCTACTCCGAGGTCGGCCAACAGACCTATGACTTCCCCAGCGGATACATGCTGGATGCCGGCGCCTGCGTTAGCGTGCGCAGCGCCGCTGACTTCTGTCCCGAGGACCAGCTCTTCTGGACCGAGAAGAACATGTGGAACAACCGCAAGTGCGACATAGCCCGTCTCATCGATCCGTCGGGCCGTGAGATCCACAGCCTCCCCCACGTCGTGTGCACACGGGTGCCGCCTCTCCCTACGCCCACGCGCAGCAACTGATGACAGCGGAGTAGCGCCCTGGAGCAGACCGTCTACCGCGCCGCCCTAGTCGCCGCCGTCAGCACAGCCGCCCAGGCCAGCAAGGAGCGGCACTCCATCCCTGCCCAGCTCGAGGCCGACCGCGACGCCGCCGAGCGCCTCGGGGCCCGCGTCGTCGACGAGGTCGTCATCCCTGGCCATTCGCGCGACTATACCTTCCTGCACGATCTCATCGCCGACTGCGCCGAGTACGCCCGCCTCGTCCAGCTCGTCGAGACCGAAACCGTCAACCTGATCATCTGCTGGCGCTACGATCGCCTCTGGCGCAACGACTGGATCCGCGCCGACCTGATGCGCCTCTGCGCCATCCACTCCGTCCAGGTCTACGCGACCGAGGAGCCCCGCCCGCCCGATCCCCCCTCCGAGGTCAGCAAGCGCCAGGGGTTCGACAAGATCCTCCAGGTCTTCTCCGCCCTCGCCTCCGAGTCCGAGCAGAAACGCCGCGTCCAGCGCACCCGCGTCGGCATGGCCGGCCGCATCGCCAAGGGCCTGGGCCACTGGGCCGCCATGATACCCTACGGCTACCGTAGGGGCCCCGAGGGCGTCATCGTCCCAGACCCCGACGAGGCCTGCTGGGTCTTGTGGATGTACCAGCAGCGCGCTGCCGGCTGGGGCGCAGCACGCATAGCCGCCGAGATGAATCGCAGACAGGTACCAACACCGGCCTCCAGGCGGCCGCACGCGACGCCAGGGACAACGTGGCACCCCAGGACTGTGCGCCGCATCCTGCTCAACGACGTCTACGTCGGCGTCGTGCGCTGGGGAGAGCACGTCAACCCCGAGGGTGTGCACGAGAGGCTCATCTCCCGCCCGCTGTGGGATCGTGTGCAGCAGCTTCAGCGGGAACACACTCGCCCCTGGCCACAGCGGGACGAGAGCGGCTGGCTCCGCGGCCTCCTGCGTTGTGGATTCTGCTCGGACGAGGGCCGCAGCCGCGCCATGACCTACTACCGACGCAAACCCTCCGGCCCGCTTCGGTATCTGTGCTGCTCCTACTACCGCAACTCGCGGGGCACCCGCTGCTGCCACAACGGCCACCCGACCTCCAAGGTGCACCCATTTGTGACCGAGCGCATCTGCCGCTGGCTGTCCGACCGCGACGCCTGGCAGGCAGCCCGTCGTGCCCAGTTCGACGACCGCGACAGCGAGCGCGAGCTAGCCCAGATCCGCTCGGCCATCGCCTCCCAGCGCACGACCTGGGACCGGACCTTCCGCGCCTACCAGCTCGGCATCATCAACGCCAACGATTTGGCCATCCACAAGACCACCATGGACCGCGACCTGGCCGCCCTAGAGACACGCGAGTCCGAGCTCACCCGCCGGCAGGCAAACGTCGGCGCCCTCGAGGCCAAATTCGCCGAGCTCGCCCCGCTCGTGTCATCCCTCTCCGAGGCCCCGTACGCCGTCCGCGCCCGCGTCGCCCGCGCCCTCATCCGCTCCATCCACCTACGCCGCGGCACCGCCCCCATCATCACCCTGTGGTAACCTCCGGACGCTTGCCCTGACCACCGTCCCAATCTGACCAACTGCCCCCAGACCTCACGACCACACACCAACTCGCGCGACTGCACCAGAACATCGTCAGCGGCCACTGCCCTGGCCTCTACGTCACCGACACCCGCGCCCGCGCCGCACGGTACGCCAACGCGCAGGCGACCGAGGTTGTCGATCCCGACGCGACAGAGCCGGGACCGCACTCCGCGATCCTCATCATCGAGGCGCCCGAGTCTACACGATGGTTCCGCAGAGACCCCGGGCACGTGCGGTCCCTTGACCAGGTCGAGGCCTGGATCAACATGCCCGACCTTACGATCGTGGACATCGAGTACCACCCGTGCGCCTACCAGCCGTGCAACTGCCACACCAAGACGGCCCCTGCGGTGGCTGCTCTTCTTGCGATCAGGGAGCTGACCTAATGCCCCGCCAGATATCCTACCACATCCCCGACGTCTACGACGACATGCTCAAGCAGCTGTCCCGCCGCTGGGGAACCAACCAGACCCAGACCCACCTCCGCTGCATCGAACTCTGCCACCGCCTCGAGGTCGAGGAGACGGCGCCATTCCAGTATATCCATCCTCTCGACGACAAGACACACTACGACGCCGACGGCAACCGCCGCCCCTGAACGCCACGGTGCCCGCCGAGCCGAGGGGGCTAACCCCGGCCCGACGGGCACCACCGAAGGAGGAGGAGGATAGTAGGCAATCATTCCCCTCCCGTTGACGGGAGGGGTTAGGGGAGGGCCCGTCCCCGCCCCAATCTCACCGCCCCATGCACACCCTGCCCCAGCACGATCGCCGTCGTCGCCGTGAACACCAGCACCTCGACCCACGCCCGCCAGTCCGCCGGCACCGGGTTGTACCCCATCGCCACACACACCCCGAACGCCCCACACGCGAGACCCGCCGTGATCCCAAACGCCACGAACCGCTTCGGCTGGGGCGCCAATTCCTCCAGCCACCACACCCGATCCATCAGCGCAAACGCGATCGCCGCCGCGCCCCCGCTGCTCATCAGCCACGCCAACACCTCACGCAACGTCATGGTGCCTCCCTCTCCATCGTCTCCCTGATGTGCGCCACATCACTCTCTATCCGCGCCAGCGCCACCCGGATCTCCACCCAGGCCCCTTCTATCTGCTTGATCTGGACCTCGTTCGCTACGCTGCGTCGCTCCGTCTCCGCAAGGCGGTTCTCAGACGTACCCCAGGTGATCCCCCAGCCCACGATCATCACCACAAGCCCGATCACAACCGCGATCGTCTTGATGTCCCATGTTCGTCTCTGCTCCTGCTGCGCCGCCGCGTTCGAGGCCATGCCCACCCCCTACGATATCGCCCGCGTCACGATCCCCGTCACGTTCCACGTACCCACGCCGCTCGCCGCCCAGTCTTCGTCGATCGGGTCGCCGTCCTTGAGCGCCTTCACATCGTACACCATCCCCGCCATGACCGCGATACCCGCCGTTATGTCACTCGACACCGTCAGCGTGATGTCGCCGGCATCCTCGTCGTCAACAACCAGCGTCGCCTTTCCCGCCGTCTGGTCCCCCGCGCCGTTCACCCTGATCAGCCCCGCGTCCTCGTCCACCCACAGGATCGCATCCGCGTCAGCGTCGCCCAGTTGCTCCTTGACCATCAGCACCAGGTTGTCCCGCCCAGCCAGCGACCCGAGTCCGGTCAGGCTAACGCTCCACGTTGTGGCCTGCTGCACGCTCACCGAAGTGCCCGCCACGGCAGCCGTCACACTCGCCGCGCTCTGGGTCAGCGTTCGCGTAGTAGCCGCCCAGACTGCGGTCGCGATGCTCGAGACCAGCGCCGACAGGCTGGTCAGCGTCCGCGTCGTGTACTCCCACACAGCTTGCGGCAGAGCCGCGATCGAGACCGCCGTCGCCAGGCCGCTCTGGATCGCCGCCACCGCCGTAGAGTTGGGCGCGTCGACCAAGTCCATCTCGGCCCCGGCGGCAGCTGCGGTCTTGGCCGCATCATAGGCAGCCGTGAGCGTCATTGCGGCCCCAGTTGCTGCCGGAGAGGCGGGCAGATTGTCGGTCTTGGCCTGGATAGCGTCCGCCACCGTGTCCACCGTCTGGATCGACGCGTCCAGATGCTCGACCCCGGCACGCCCCACAGCCCAAACAGCCGCGAGATGCGCTTCGTCCACATCACCCGCCGACTTGAACACCGCGGTGTACTCAGCCTCGGCGTCTACGCTCCCTGCGGCCAGCTTGTAGTAGTACAGCCCGTCGCCCGCCTCGGTCGCGTTGCCAGCGGAGACGATCTCGGAAGCGCCGCCCGAGTGCGGGAACTCCCACACGTCGACAGTCACCGTCAAGCCCGTCACGCCCTCGCCGTCCTTCTTGTAGTGCGCCTGGAACGTAACTGGGTTGCCCTGTTGTTCTATCATGCAGCCTCCTACAGGGCGTCTATCTCTGCCTGCTTGTCCGCCTGAAGCGCCTGGTTGGCCGCCAGCGCCGCGTTGAAGTCTGTGGTGTCGTCTGTGAACCCGTCCCGCAGGTTGCGCTCAGCAGACTCTAGCGCCGCGAGCTCCTGCTCAAGTTTCCCGCGTGTCAGAAACGCTTGGAACAGCGCCGCGTCACCGCCAAACGCTGTCACGATTGCGTCCACTACTGCATTGATCTGTACTTCACTTGCCATAATGATTCCTCCTAAAGTGCCGCCATTGCGGCAGCCAACGCCGCCACGTGAGCTGTAATGTCAGAGTTGTACATAGCGAAAGCCTGTATGTGCACTTGCGCGAGTGCCCCAGCGATGCCGGGGGGCCCATGGTTCGCTGCAATGTAGCAGGCCCACCCGATGGGTGCCATCGCGATCCACGCAATATCCAGTGCGCCATTGCGATAGCCGCCCTGCGGCGTCATGATTATGTTCCCCGCGACCATAGCAGGAGGATTATCCATGAACACACCGACGCCGTATGCCAGCGCGATCTTACCCCACCAATTTGGATACGCTGAGATAAAGCCCTCCCCGAACAAGCTGTGTGCCCCCGCCGGAGAACCCATGTTCGAAAACTGGACTGCATAAGATTGCGGCAGCGCACATACGACACCAGTGTCTAGATGCTGTGTTGTGCCGTTGAACTGCCAGCCCGTAGCCGCGCCCCATGCGGGCGCGACACCTGGGCCGCAGTTGTTCCCGCTCCCAGAAAGGTCCACGTAGCTGGCTGCTAGGTTTGCCGACCCCTTGGGCTGGTAGGCTGCGATGCACGTCCCGCCACCAGCAAGCCACCAGTCGGCACCCGCCTCTCTCTGCACCGCCCGCCCCAACGGCCCTTGCGTCTGGCGCTTGGAGCCCAGTACCAGCCCGATGCTGGCCCAGACGTGGCGCTTCAGGTCGGGCGCTAGGATCGTGGTGGGGAGCGTCGCGACGGTCACTGCAGCGGATCCCATCCGCATCTGCACTCACACCGCACCCCGCCCAGCTCCCCGACCGCGTTCGCCATCCGCATGCTTGCCTCTGCTAAAAGCTCCCCCAGCGCGTACCCCTGCAACGGTATGCAGGTCGGCGCCTGTGTTGGAGTCGGCGAGGGTGACGCCGTCACGCTCGGCGTACAGGTCGAGGTAGCAGCCACCGACGGCGACGCAAGCGCAGTACTCTGCGCAGTCGCCGTCGGAAAGGCAGTACTCTGCCCCGCTTCCCCCACCCAGTACACCTGCCACTCCGCCCACTCACTCAGCGGCACACACACCGGATCCGCCCACGTGAGCCCTTCCCCCGGCGCCCATGTGGCCGATGCCATCACCAGCCCGCTCGGCCTCAGTCCTCGGTACCCCTCCGCGTCCACGCAGACATAGACACCGTCCGCCCAGTCCTCCCGCCACATCCGCACCACCGCCCTGGGCCCCTCGTCCCACGGCGTCGGGAACGGCATCGGCGTCGTCGTCGGCCACGGAGGCCATGGCGTGCTCGGCCCCGGCGTCCAGGCCGGCGTCCGCGTCGGCGTCTCTACAGGCGCCTCCCCGCCCGCCTCGAACGTCACGCCAGGACTCTGGCCCCCAGCCTCTCGCGAGGCCACCTTGTACCCCACACTCCCGTTCGGACAGATCCCCGCGATGATCAGGTTCCGCCTCGCCGCGGCCTCCACCGGCTCGAACGCCGGCAGCAGCACCTCCCACTCCCGCGGCAGGCTCTCCTCCGCGTACACCGTGAACTGCGCAAGGCGAGTACTCTCGCCCAGGTGGCTCTCCCACAGATGCCCCGCGTACACGATTCTCCGGTTCCACTCGATCCCCTGGTACACCCGGACGATCATTCCCTGCGCGTTCGTCCGCTCCGTGAAGGTCATCCGCAACACGCCGCCCTCACTCAGGTCCACGTCCGGCGGGTACGTCACCAGCGCCAACGCCACCACGTCGTTCCCCGTTGCCTGGAGCCTCAGATACGGCTGAGTATCTTTGGCCGCCTCCGGATCCCACCCCGTCACATACGTGTCGGCCACCGGCGCAACACCGACGCCCGTGCTCTGAGCCCGCGTTGCCTCGCCCGTCAACCCGGACCCCACCACGACCGTCGTGAGCAGCACCCACGCCACCAAGAGCCACGCTGCCGACGTTCCCCCCCGTTGACGGGGGGGATCGAGGGGGGGCCTTCTCCCTGTCACGCTGCCCTCACCCCAGATGGGTCCACATACCCCCCGTACCCGTTCCCCCGGTCCATCTCCGCCGGCCTCACCCCATAGTGCAGATGCCGCCCCGCGATGCCCGCCGGCACCGTGATCCCGCTGTACCCCATGCACGCGATCACCTCACCCGGCACCGCCACACCCTTGTCCATCACCCAGATTGCCGCCAGGTGCGCGAACAGCCAGTGCCACCGTTCTCCCATCACATAGGCGTACAGCCCATACCCGTCCGAGCTGCCCACCCGCAGTACCCCGGCCCCCGTCGCGTACACCCAGAACACCTCGTCATCCCACGCCTCCGGGATTCCCCCCCAGTTGACGGGGGGGCTAGGGGGGGGCGTGATAGGTCTGTCTGCAGGCCCGTTGACCCAGTCCTCTCCGTTGTGCCCGCGCAGTCCCCACCGCGCATAGTACGCCCCATTCTCGCCCCATCCCTGCGAGATCCGCCCCCCGCGCAACGGCAGCAGCCGCTTCCCCGGAGCGCCAGCGTCCCGCTGGCACGCTTCCGCCAGTTCCCCCCGTTGACGGGGGGCTAGGGGGGTCATTCCCCACCGTCCCAACGCTGTCTGAGCGTCTCCAGCCACCCCCCAAGCGTCGCCCCAATCGTCGCCCGCTCGTTCGCCCGGATCAGCCGACCCACCCGGTCAGCCCCATCCGTGCCCCCGCCCTCATCCGCCTCCGCGATCAGCGCGTCCAGGTCCGCCAGCGCCCGCCTCAGATCCCCCAGCTGCTGGTACACCACTCGCACCTGCCGATCCAGCTTCCACTCGCCCTGTGGTGTTAACAAGGCTCCTCCGATTCCCCCCCGTTGACGGGGGGGAGAGGGGGGGCATTCTCTACCCTGCACAAATACGCCACCTTCTTCCGCATCCCCTCCGGCATCGCCTCGAACTGCGCCTCCGCGTTCGCCTCGTCCCGCCACTCCATAAGCGCCGGCCCCAGCGTCCGCGCCGCACGCCTGAATGCCGCCGGCAACTCCTGCGGCCAGATCATCGGCCGGCACTCTGGGCTGCCATAGTACGCCTGCACCAGCGCCCCCAGTTCCTCCCGCGTCACGTCCAGCCCCACCGTGCCATCCAACCCCTTCGCCCCAGGCGCGATCCGCAGCCCGTTCTCAGCCCAGCCCAGCCCCCGCGCCTCGAGCACCTCCTCCGTCTGCCCCTCGATCGACTCCGCCAGGTTCGCGAACACATCCAGTAGCGCCCCAGTCGCCGCCGCCTGGCACAACGTCCTCATCCCCCACACATGCAGCACCGTATCCTCGATCCTCATCCGTCCCCCTTCTCCTCCTCGCCGCCCCCCGTTGACGGGGGGTTGGGGGGCTAGCTCGGCGTCCCCGTCGGCGTGTCCGGCTCGTTGTACAAGTGGCCATGCGCTGACACCGCCGCATCCGCCACGCCGCCTATCAGGTTGTGGGTGTGTGGCCTTGTTGGCACCTTGATCGGTGCGCCTCCCGAGGTGTTGACATGGCCTGTGGCGTCGTAGTACAGAGCGGCGCCGCCGCTGGTTGCCGCTGCCAGCGAGTACGAGATGCTCCCGTACACCGCCCAGTTGTCCGTCTTGCCCGACAGCGTCGGCTGCGTGTTGCTGGTCGCCACCTCCGACGTACCCACCACGTGCACATGCGCATCGTACGCCGTCTTGAACGCCCCCAGGTCCACCCCGTCCACGTTCCCCGTGACCGTGATGTTCCCGTCCACGTCCAGCGCGCTGTAATACCCGTTCGCCCACCGCGCCGTCGAGACCCCGATGTACCCGCCCCCGCCAGACCTGTAGAAATAGTCGTTGCCCCAGATTGCGCTACCCGCGGCCGCAGTGATCACGACATACGTGTTGTCCGTCACGAACAGGAACTGCGTCGCGCCGGACGAGATATAGTTCCCCCCGTCCCCGACATACAACCTCTGCACCTCGACGAACCCGCTCCCGTCCGTCTTGAGGATCTTGGACGTTGCGTCCGGGCCGCTGCTCACGTCCAGCAGCGCCAGCGTCGTGTCCCCCGACAGGCCCACCACCTGGCCCGCCGTCCCGCTCACGCTGTGCCCACTGATGATGTCGTGTGTCGCCGGCGTCACCCCCGAGATCGTCACGCTCGACGCCGCCGTGATCCGCCCCTGCTGATCGACCGTGAATTGCCCGACGTGCGTGGCGTCGCCGTAGGTCCCCGGCGTCACTGCAGTGTTCCCCAGCCCGATCGTGATCGCGTTCGCCCCCGGCGACAGCGTGATCCCGTTCTCACCGGCAATTGTGATGATGCTCGGGTCCGTGGGACTGAATGGGATGAACGTGGCCCCAACCTGATTCCCCAACAGCGCCTCATCGAACCCGTCGGCTCCTCCGCCCCCGCCGCCCGCCTCCTTGACCTTGTCGCCCAGCCCCTTCTCATACTCCCCGAACGTGAGCTCGGCCTGCTCCGGATCCCCCGGCTCGATCGTCAACGTCACCTGCTTGACCAGCCGATCCTCTGCGGTCACAGCCAGGTGATCGTTCGCGATCGTCACCGTGTCCCCAGGCTGGATCTGCCAGCTCTCGCTGCCCACCTCGAGCATCTCGCTCTCGACGAAATCGAAATCGTACCCCATCCGCCGAGCGTTCTCTTCCAGCTGCGCGTCGAGCTGGTCGCTGTCGTTCGTGTCGCTCAGCACCTCGTGCCGGCCGAACGTGCTCACGCTCGTCGCGTCGGTCACCTCGTCGCTCAGGTCGGCCTGGATGATCACGTTCTTGAACCCGGTCCTGGGGCTGTATCGCCTCGCCCCAGGCACCTCCCCGCTGGCGTCGTTCATCAGCACCGGATAGCGCGCCCCGTTGTCCGCGCTCTTGTCCAGCCCCCTTGCCGGAGTGAACGTCTCGAACACGAACTGGTTTGCGATCCCCGACGTCTTCTCCAGGCGCACCCGCCAGTCGATGTCCCACGTCGGCCCGTACTTGGACAGGAACTCGTACAGGTCCATCTTGTGCGCCGCTTCGATCGCCGCCGTCGTCCCGTGCGCGCTCTCGTCCGCCGCCACCGTGAACCCCGTGATGCTCTTCGGGTCTCCCCCTGGTGACGTGTACGCGCTGGGCCCCACCACGTGGTCCACGATCCACTTGAACCCGTCGTCGTACGGCAGGCTGTCCGACTTGAACTGTCCGCTGCCCCCGTCCGGCAGGCAGAACCTGTCCTTGAGGATCATGTCCAGTGGCGAGATCGCGATCTCGATATACTCGTCCACGGTCTGGTTCGCGATGGTGTAGCCTCGGTCGTCCTTGGCCACCATCCAGTCCCGCAGCTGCACCCCGTCGCGATACACCCGCAGGTACCACATCGCATCCGTCAGCAGGTCGTCCGCCCGGTCGCTCCCCAGGTGCAGCGCCAGACTCCCCGACCCCTGCCCGAACAGCGCCCAATCGAGCTTGATCCCCACCGCCTCGTCCAGCACACCCACCGTGTCCAGGCTGGCGTCGATCAGCTCGATCTCATAGTCATCCCAGTTGTGCGGTCTCCAGAGCCCACCCTCGTACGGCATCTATCCCTCTCGGTGCCCGGCACCTGCGAGGTGCCGGGCACCTGTCCCCTCTGCCTGGCCCCTACCTGAGTGCATCAAAGAGCTCCCTCCAATACGCCACACACGTCCCCGTCCCACTCGTCGCACTCAGACTCAGTGCGTTGCTCCCCACCGCCAGCTTGGTCTTGCGGAACAGCGTCGCCGCCGTCCTGTACCCGTACGCCCGCGTCGGATCCTCGCCACTCTCCGTGTACCATGCAGTCGCCGGCGTCTTGCATACGATGGCCAGCGCATCGCCGGCACCCATCGTCAGCCCGAACTCGAGCTCCCACTCGTCCGCCAGCTCGATCTTGGGATCCTCGATCGCGTCCGCCAGGTCGAACCGCACCCAGCACGGCTCGTCCCCGTCGTTCACGCACGTCAGCGCCACGGGCGTTTCCCCGTCGTACGCCGCGCTCGCGCTCTGCTCCGCCGCGCTCTGCCAGAACGGGTCCGGCGACGTGTACGCCTGCACCACCTGCTGCCAGCTCGTGTGCTCCTCGCTCCACTGCGGCGTCTCCGGCACCACACTCAGCTGCAGGATCCGCCCCGTGTCCGTCTGCCGTTCCAGCGTCCGCAAGCCCCCGCGCGCCCGGTGCATCTGCTCCCACTGCGCCTTGAGCACCTGCAACGACACCGTCGGCGTCGCCTTGAGCGTGAACGTGGCCGTGTAGGCACGATTCTCCGCCTTGGTGTCCCGGTACAGGTTCGCGTACCGGTCCCCCAAGTCCTCGATCACGTGCACCCGGCCGTTAATGTCCTCCTCCGCCTCGAACACCGCCTCCGGAGTGGATCCATTCCCGTGCCACAGCACATTCCCATCGAACTTGATATACTCAGCCATCCATCCTCACCTGGTGCACGGCACTTCGAGGCAGGTACTCCTGCCCGGCGAGTACTCTCGCCCAGTGCCTTGCACCTACACTACAGACCCTGCCTTTGCCCCCCGTTGACGGGGGGCAGGGGGGGCGTCACACCCCAGCCGCCTCCATACTCACCGTCATCTCCGTCGCCATCTTTTCCAGCCTGCCCAGCCGTGCGCTGAACCGCTTCCGCTCCGTGTCCCGCTGCCTCACCAGCAGCTCGATCTCCAGCCGGCTCTCCGCCAGCCCCTCGCGAATCCCCGCCCGCACCGCCTCCGCGATAGCTCCAAAACTACCGTCGCCGCCACCCGCGACGCCCAGCCCCCGCGGTGCCGCTGTCAGCCCCCCAGCGGAGTACCCTCCGCCAAGGCCAGTACCCTGGCCCCCGAGCCCGTGCCAGTCCAACCCCGTCAGCGCTGTGGGTGCCCCCGGCGTCATCCCCATCCCCGTCCCCACGTCGCCCACGTTCGGGCCCGTCACGTTCAGACCCGCGAACCCCCCGATCGTCTGAACATCTGAGACCATCTGCTGGAACACGTCCAGCGCGTCCAGCACCGCCTGCGGCTTGAGCCCCTTGCTCGCCGCGATCTCCTCGCCCGCCTTCATCGCCGAGGCGATATTGCCAAAGAGCTGCGCAAAGCTGTCCGCCAGTTCGATGCTGACGTCCAGCATGTCGCCCCAGATCGCCTTGATCCCCGGCAGCTCCGCCTTGAGCCGCTCGCTCGCATACCGCAGCTGCTGCAGGAACCTGTCCACCACGTTCTCAAACGCGATCCGCTTCGTCCCCTTGTCGCTCTTTTGCGTCTGCAGATCGTTGAACAGCTTGGCCAGGTCGAACAGCCCCATCACGTCCTGGATCTCGCCCGAGGTCTCCGCCACCGCCGCCAGCACGTCGTCGCCCCACCGCGACCGTAGGCTCTGCAGCTCGGCGATCATCCAGTCCGCGCCCAGCCCGACGGCCGCCACCGCATCGCTCAGTAGCTGTGGCCAGTTCGGTGCCAGCGGCTGAAGGTCGAATGCGGTCCCCAGCACGCCCAGCACGCTCGTCACGTTCCCAGCGGCCTCCGCCGCGCTCGCCAGCAGCTCTCCCCACCGCTGCTTGATCCGCTCGATCGCCGGCACCACCAGGTCCGTCGTCCACTCTACGACGCCGAGATAGTCCGGCAGTGTGTCCGCGAACGTCTCGTCCGGCATCTCTGCCGCCAGGCCCAGCCCCAGCAGCCCCAGCGCGCTCTGCACCAGGCCACCGATCTCCTGGGTGTCCACCAGCGCCTGACCCCACGCGGCCTTGATCCGCTGCAGCGCCGGCACCGCCAGCCCGGTGCTCCACTCCACCAGCTCGAGGTATCCCGGCAGCGCCTCCCGGTACCCCTCCTCTGGAAGCTCGGCCGCCATCCCGATGCCCAGCAGGCCCAGCGCGCTCTGCGTCAGGCCGCCGATCTCTTTCGTCTCCTCGAGGATCGCCCCCCACGCAGCCTTGATCCGCTGCAGCGCCGGCGTCACCAAGCCCACCGACCACTCGACCAGCCGCAGATACTCGGGCAGCCGTTCCTCGTAGCCCTCCTCGGGAAGCTCGGCCTTGAGGTCCTGCCCCAGCAGCCCCAGCAGCCCGGTGATGAACGGCACGCCCTCGCTCGCCGCCTCGTACGCCGCCATCGCCTCGGGCCCCAGGGCGGTCATCCGCTCTTTCGCCAGCTTCGCGAACCCGAACACCTGGTCCAGGTACGTGGCCGCGTTCTCGAGGAAACTCGCGTCCTCGCTGGCCTCGATCCCCGCCAGGTTCGCGCCCATCAGCACGAACGATCCCGCCAGCTGCCCCGACCATTTGTCCACGTCGTCCAGGACGATCGCGCCCAGCCCCGTCTCCGGGTCCGTCACCATCCCCACGACGCCCCGCACCAGCATCGGCAGGAACTGAGTGAGCTGGTCCAGGTAGGCCAGCATCACGCCCCAGTCGCCCGGCTTCATCTTGCTCAGGTCGGTGGTCATGCTCTCGAGGATTGTCCCGAGCCGCGTCGCCCGGCCCTTCATGTCCCCGATCGTCTTCCACCCTACATTGTCCACCACCTCCTTGACCCGCAGCACAGCCTGTTCCATCGCCCAGGCCCACTGGTCGAGGTAGGCCACCATGGCGCCCTGGTCGAGGTTGCCAGCCTTGACCGCCGCCGCTCCCTGGGCGAACTGCATGAACGCGGTCGACATATCTTCGATGCCGTCCGCGACGTCCTCGAACGTCTCTCCCGCCGCCTCGAGGCCCTGGCTCCCCGCCACGATCGCGAACCGCGTCAGCCACCCGATGATCGAGTCGAACACCCCCATCACATCGCCGATCGGCCCCTCGATCTGCGGTATCCCTTCCGAGATCCCCAGCCCCAGGCCCTCGATCACGTACCCGCCGATGTCCCTAAAGACCGTCGACGGGGACTCGATGCCGAGCATCTTCTTGACCCACTTGACCGGCGCGCCCACCGCGTCAGCGAACGCGTCGACAAGCTTCCCCGGCGCCTCCTTCACGCCGTCGATCATGCCCTGCACCATGTCCTTGCCGGCCTGCTTCATGTTCTCGACTTCGTCGGCAATGGACTGTTTGGCTTTGGTGATGATCCCGTCTGGGTCGCCGATGAAAAAGTTCTTGAGGCTCTCGCCCCACTGCGGGTCGCCCGTCAGGCCCGTGATGAACCCGTTGAGCACCGCCTTCATCGTGTCCAGATAGGCGGTCGCTAGCGTGCCGGCTGCTCCCTCCTCACCACTGGCCCCAGCCGTGATGATGTCGCTGACCACGCCCCAGAGCTCTTTGCCGATGGTGGCCACGATCTTGACCAGGGCCGTGATGCCCAGCCGCACCACCTTGCCCAGGAGCTCGCCATACGTCTCCCCAATCGTCGGCCCGTGTTCCTCCAACAGCGCCGGCGCTTCCTCGATAATCGTCTTGAACGCCGCGAACAGATCCGCCACCAGCGGCTGAAAGTTGTTCTCGATCCACGTGATCCCTGCCGCGAACGCCCCGTCGATCATCCCGCCGATCTTGGGCCCGATCGCCGCGCTGTTCTCGTCCAGCCAGGTGTCGGCCCCGGCGAACAGGTTCCCGATCAGCGCATCCAGCGAAAAGCCGCCTCCCTCACCCTCGGCGGCCGCCCCCGCGTCGCTGGCCATGTCGCCAACGCCGCCGATGATCCCCTGAACAAAGCCACTCACGCCGTCCATGGCCGGCCCCAAGTCGTCCAGCATCGGGATCACGCTCTCCACGACCGTGGCCGCGAACCCCACCAGCGGCGTAAAGAACTTTTCGATCAGCGGCGTCCCCGCCTTGATCATGAACGTCTCGACAGTGCCCTCGAGCGCCTCTAGCGAGGCGTTGAGTCCCTGAGTCCGCGCCGCGGCCGTCTCGCTCGCTGTAGAAGCGGCTTCGGTCGCCTCGCCCATAAAGGCCCAGCCCTCGGCGCCCTCCTCCAGCAGCGCGCTGGCTGCCACACCGCCATAGGTCCCGAACAGATCTTTGAGCGTTTCGTCCTTGGCTTGCTGAGTCAGCCCCGCCATGGCCTCGTTGACGTTGCCCAGAATGTCCGGCATCGACTTGAGGTTGCCCTCGGCGTCATAGAACGCGATGCCCAGCCCCTCCATGGCCTCTCGGGCATTCTTGCTCGGCCCTGAGATGGCCATGAACATCGACTTCATCTGGGTGCCAGCCGTAGCACCGGTGATACCTCGCTGCGACAGAATCGCTAGAGCGTTGTTCGTGTCCTCCAGGCTCAGCCCCATACGCGCGGCGACGGGACCAAAGGTTCGCAGGGACTGCACCAGGTCTGGGACCGAGGCCACCGACGCGTCAGCAGCCTGGACAAAACTGTTGGTGATCGCCACGGCTTCCTCGGCGGGGATGCCGTAGGTCGCCATGGCAACGCTGATCGCATCCGAGGCGGCAGCAAGGTCCAATTCCGAGGCTGCCTGCAGATCCACAGCGGCACGCAGCGCACCGGAGAGCGCTGTCCCCTCCTCGAGATAGGAGTTCAGCCCCTCAGCGCCGCCAAACATGTCTGTTACGGACAGGCCGGCCTTGGCAAAGTTCGTCATGGCCTCAACGCTTTGGCTCGCGCTGATGCCCACAAGTGAGGTGTCGGCCCCCATCTTTAGGGCGGCATCGCTGTACGTGTCCAGCGACACTCCAGCATCGCCCACGGCCGTGCCCAGGATATTGACCTGGGACTCAAAATCCGCGGATACCTCCGTCGCTTTCTTGATTGCTCCGAGGCCGCCGAGCGCCAGCCCCACGCCACCAACCACGGACGCCAGGCCGCCAAACCCGCCCGTCAGCCGGCCGAGAAAGCCCTCGGTTCTCTTTGTCCCGTCCTCCATGTCCTTGGTGTTCATCTGCACCACAGCCTGGAGGTTGGCGACTGTAATACTCACGCTCTGTCCGTTCCCATCCTTTCCCAACGAAAAAGCCCCACCTCGTCGAGGGGGGGCTTTCACCCGCGCCCGACGCTGTGGGGCGAGGCACCGGCTCTTGGGAGTACTCTCCCGCCGTCGTCCGCAAAGCCGGCACGCGGCCCATATAAAACGCCGCTAGGCGGCCAGTCTCAGTCTTCTATGCGATACCTCTTCCTCAGATACCTACACACACACACCAGCGCCCGGTACACCACCACCATCACCGCCCGCAGATCCCGGTCCTCCTCCCCCCCGTTGACGGGGGGGCTGGGGGGGGCTGGGGTGCCACTACTTCCGCCCGAGCTTCCTCGGCCCACTCCGCACCTCATTCCGCGCCCCGATCTCCGCCGCCTCCGCCGCCAGCGCCGCGTTCATCCAGAACACCGGCCGCACCGCCAGCTCCCACGGCCCTACGCCGAGGTAGCGGGCGGCTCTGACGACGAGGTACCATTCCGGGCACCACGCCGTGCTCGTTTCCCGGCCGAGAACGAGCCACCGTTTGAGGGCTCTTCGCTCCTCCCCTGAGGGTTTACGTCTGCGCCGATCCCCCGCACAAGACTTCCAATGAACTGCATCGGCAGCCGTCGCAGCGACTCCGTCGTGATCGGCACCATCTCCCCAGCGTCGTCATCCACGATGTCCCAGTGCGAGATGATCTCCGCCAGGATCGCCGCGACCTTGTCCATCTCACGCGCCGTCAGCGCTGCCTGCAGGTCCGTGATCGTCTCCAGCGTCAGCTTGGTCGGGTAGTACGTGACCTTGACCGGCTCCGTCAGCCCCACGTCCAGCCTGAACGTCCGCTGCTCCGCCCTGAGCAGCTGCCCCAACTTGATCGCCATCCTACCTATCCTCCCCTTCACGGTGCACGGCACTTCGAGGCGAGTACCCTCGCCCACCTTCGGGAGGTGGACTCTCCTACAGACTCGAAATGCTATTCGTCAGCGCCACACTCAGCGCCTTGCCCCACGTCGCGTCGTGGCAGCCCGCGAACGGCCACTGCACCGCATAGACCCCATCCTCATCGCTGAACCCACCAAAGTCGCTGATCCTGCCGCACATGTCGATCAGCAGCTTGTAGTGATAGGTGTCCTCGATCAGGTCGCCCTGGGCCTCGATGCGGATGAACTTTTCGTCGCCGTCCTGCGCGTTGCTCAGGAGGTCCATCCCATCGCCGTCTGCCTCCATCGTCAGCGTCAGGCTCAGCTCCGGCTCCCCCTCGACATAGTCCGCCCAGCTCGGCTCCGATCGGTTTAGCGTCCACATCGGCGTGAACCGGTTCCCCAGCGTGAACTCTGCGCTCAGCACGTGCGTCAGCTGCGTCGTCCCCAGCGCCGCGGCGGAATCATCCACGTACACACTCACGTGAGCCGGCAGGATCGGCTTCTCCGCGATGTCGCTCGGGCTCCCCGTCAGGCTGATATAGTCCGTGAACGACCGCCCGATCAGCTCCCCGCTCACCTCGACGTTGTCGCGGTTGAACGTCAGCCCCAGCTGGTTCACCATCGCATAGTTGATGCTGTGCGCCCGGACGCTCCCGCCCTCCTGGACATAGAACGTCGTCACGGCGTCGGGACCATCCGTGTCCGGCTCGAACGAGCTCAGGTACGCCGTCGTGGCGCCTTGCTGCGCCGGCGTCGGTGTGGCGATCAGGCCTGCCAGCAGGTAGGTCAGGTCGTTGTACGCCGCCTGCCCGCTGATCGATCCCCCCGCCCATTCCTTGCCCAGCGCCGCCAGCGTGGGGAACTTGAACCCCCGTGGCCTGAACGGCGTGATCTCCAGCGTCGGCTGGATCTCGAAACTCGTGGCCAGGAGGCGCTTGTCCGCCCCGCCAGCCGGCGTCGTCCCCGGCGTCGCTTCGACACCGATCTGGACAACCTGATGGATCGTCGCTCTCCGTGGCATGCTACCTCCTAGCCCTCCGGTGCCCGGCACTTCCAGACGGTACTCCGGCTGAGTGCCTGGCACCTCTCTCTCGGGTCACTGTCCGCTCCCACCTCCCGAAGGCTCTCCAGGCGAGTACTCTCGCCAACCTTCGGGAGGTGACTCCTGCTCACGCTTCCACTACCTGACACTGAATCACATACACCCCGCCGGCCCACCGCACCTCGACCCCGCCGGGGTAATCGTCGATCCCTCTCAGCGGCATGTCCCGCACACAGCTCAGGATCGTCCCGTCCGCATTGTTCTCGATCGCCGCGCCGTGCAGCAGGTAATCCGCCCGCTCCATGATGGCGTCCGCACTCGCGAAACTCGTGCTCTCCGTCACCGCCCGGACCATGTACTCCGCCCGAGTCATCAGCCGGACCGTGCCCACGCCCATGACGTCGTGTCCCAGCTGCACCTCGCACGTCACGTACGGCCGCGCCGCCCCCTGCACCGCCCGGTCCACAAACACACTCGTCGCCGACGCCAGCAGATCCACCAGCGTCCCGTCCCCCGTCAGCGTCTCATACAGCCACGTGTCGATCGCACTGAGTACGCTCACCAGTTCACTCACTCACCACAGGTAGGGGCGAACGAAGGCCAGTACGCAGGCCCGGTCGCCCGCCTCATTCGTCGAAAACTGCCTCCGCCCGCTTCTTCCACTCCGCCTCCACCGCCTTGGCCGCCGGCCTGATGAACGGCTGCGCCGGCATCCTGGATGTCCCATACTCCACGTGGATCCCGTGCTTGGCGTCGACCCACACCACGCCCCTGGTCGGCCCCGGCTCGTACTCCTTGATGCTCTCCGCCAGCTCCCCCTCTCGTCGAGGAGCCCGGCTGCGCATCTCCCGCGCCAGGTCCGCCCTGGTCTCCTGCACCGCCTTCGAGGCCCGCTTCTTCACGTCCCCCGACAGACTGCGCAGCTTCTTCTTGTCGATCGTCCACGAGACCCTGACGTTCTTGCCCTTCGCCATTCCCTATCTCCGGTGCGTTGCCACGGCGAGTACCCTCGACCCGTCGCCGGCCTCCCCCCGTTGACGGGGGGATCGAGGGGGGTTATTCCATCCTGGTCGCGATCGCCCTCACCGCCGTCATGTGCGTGTGATCGTTCATCAGCCCCTGCACCGCGAATGTCTCTCCGTCGATCAGGATCACGTCATCCGCCTGCACGTCCGTGTCATGCGGCAGTGAGATCATGAACGGCGTCAGCTCCGACAGCTGCGCCCCGACCAGCGCATCAGACACCGCGCTCCGGTGCCCGAATGGTGCGATCCGGCAGATCGTCTCCGTATCCGTCGGCGTCCCCTCCGTCCAGCCCCCGCGCCCGTCCGACACCAGGTTCCGCCGGCGCACCGTGCAGGTCGTCCGCATGATCGTCTCCTGCACCGCCCGCATGCTGGTGAAATCCGCCGCGCTCAGCACCCGCTACCTCGCTGCCCCCCGTTGACGGGGGGCCGGGGGGCCCTCTGCCCCATTGCGTCACACCACATGCCGTCTCACCTGCAGCGCGCTCAACCCCAGCATCCGCTCAGCCTGGGCGAGGTACGACCGGTGCTTCTGGCTCATGTTGAACGTGGCCCCATCCGCATCGAAATCGAACTCATCCGCCACGACCGCGGCCTTCTCAAACAGGATGTCAGCTGCAGCCGCGTACAGGTCGTACGTCTCCGTCCAGTCATCGTCGTCCGGCTCGTACCCCGCGCTGTCCACGAGCGGGTACCGCTCGACGTACTCTGCGAGCAGCCCATCGCTGTACGTGTCCGTCCCCGACTCGTCGACGAGCCGCCTCAGTTGCGCGACCTGCTTCTCCGTCGCCACCATCCCGCTCCTATCCC
>Ga0180430_10000570_pt1 | contig 39722 bp, 30 predicted proteins | sample SS_ome_9_FD_132999 | JGI IMG/M metagenome (GOLD analysis project Ga0180430, IMG submission 132999) | Hypersaline lake sediment archaeal communities from the Salton Sea, California, USA - SS_1_S_2 metaG | ecosystem: Environmental > Aquatic > Non-marine Saline and Alkaline > Hypersaline >...
CCATTTTTTACTGACAGCGGAACCGAACAGGCACCTGATCGCTGGTGGACGGCTTTCGATGATCCGGTTCTCGACTACCAAATCAATCAGGCGCTCGGCAGCAGCTACTCACTGGCGTCAGCACGACAGCGTGTGAGTGCCGCTCGTGCTTTGGCTCGTCGGGAATCATCAGATCTGGTGGGAGACGTCAACGGGGTTCTGGGTCTGTCGAGTACGTTTCGTCCTGGTACCGACCGGGTGAGGATGGAACTTGGACTGGAAGCGACCCACCCAATTGATTGGTGGGGGGAGATAGAAGCTCGTGTACAGGCCGAACGACTGCGAGCAGAATCCACCAATCTTGACTTCTACTCAGTGGCCCTGACGTTGTCAGCAGATATCGCCGGCACGTGGTTCTCATTGATCGAAGCCCACGCGCAGGTGGAGCTGCTGGATGATCAGATCGAAACGAACCGCAAGGGGCTGCAAAGTCTGGAACTGAGATTCGGATCGGGATTGATCCGCGCCCCCGATGTCTATCGCCAGCGTCAGCTGCTGGAATCCACACTGGAACAGGCAGTTGTTGCGAAGGCCCGCATTGAAGTTCTCGAACATCAGCTGGCCGTTCTGCTGGGTGAGATGCCACAGCTTGCTACGTACGATCCGGGGACGGAGCTACCGGAACTGCCGCCTCTTCCTCTCACAGGCATCCCATCCGAGCTGTTGCAGCGTCGACCGGATGTTCGTCGCGACTACATGGCCTTTCAGGCTGCAGACCGTGACCTCGCGTCAGCCATCAGCGCCCAGTATCCTCGTCTGGACCTCACCGGTTCACTGCTGAACATCACCGAGAACCCGGGGACGATTTTGCGCGACTGGTTCCTTACGATCGGAGAGCAACTGGTCGCGCCGCTGCTGGATGGTGGCCAGCGCCGAGCTGAAGTCGATCGAACTCGAGCAGTCGTGTGCCAGCTGTTCTATGATTATGCTCAGACGGTACTGACAGCGTTTGCCGAAGTTGAAGACAGTCTCACCAGCGAAGCATATCAGCTTAAGCGAATCGAACGTCTCGAGAATCAGGCACAACTGGCGGGACAGGCATCGGATCAGCTGAGAGATCAGTATCAGATTGGTGACGTCGATTTTCTGGATGTGCTGAGCGCCATTACGAGTCAGCAAAGTCTGCAAAGGCAACTGTTGTCGGCCCGGCTGGAACTGGTACTGATTCGAGTCAATCTTTATCGTGCGCTTGCCGGCGACTTCGATACGCGACCGCAACTCGTGGCACCACTGCTGGTGGATCTGCAGAACGAATTTGACTCCGACGTGAACATCGAAGAATCTGACGATGTTCTGGATCCGCCCGGTTCCGAAAACACGACAGAAGCAAAGTCTGCTGCAGAAAGTCTGATGGAACCCGATGGCGATGAGTGAAGACACCGTGCAGCAATCACAGTCCAACTGGAACTGGCTACGTACCCTCGGCACGCTGTTGGTGTGTATCGTGATCCTGGGAGCTGCGGTGGCTGCCGTGATTGTAATCAACCAAACCGAACCGACGGCACAAAAGAACAACTCATCGCGAAAATCGGCGGCACTGGTCGAAACAATAGTTGTCGAACGTGGGATATATTCACCAAAGCTTGTGGTTCTGGGAACAGTGCAGGCAGCACAGGACGTTGTGCTTGCTCCACGTGTCAGCGGGCAGGTGATCGAAATGTCACCGAAAATGGTTCCCGGCGGAATGATCCGGAAGGGCGAGCTGCTGTTGCGAATTGACCCTGCAGACTTTGAAAACGCGGTGTCGATCAGTCGCAGTGAATTGGCGCAGGCAGAAGCATCTCGGGAGATCGAACAGGCCCGTCAGCGACTGGCCGAAAAAGAGCTGAAGCTGCTGGAAGGTTCGATCGACGGAGCCAACCGGGCGCTGGTGCTGCGTGAGCCACAGATTGCATCCATTGAAGCTGAGGTTTCCGTAGCCAGTGCTGCCGTCGAACGAGCCTTGCTGGATCTGGAACGAACAAAAATTTATGCACCGTTTGACGCTCAGGTCCTGGACCGCTCTGTGAACATTGGCTCCCAGGTCAGCCCTGGCACCGAACTGAGTCGGTTGATCGGGCTGGATGAATACTGGGTGATGGCAGCGGTGCCCGTGAGAAGCCTCCGTTGGATTCGCTTCCCGGATGCCAGCGGATCCGGGGCGGAGACAGCTGCAATGGAATCAATCAACGCAGAAGCTAAAGCTTCGGGTGGTTCGACCGTCTTCCTCAGGAATCCGGATGTTTGGGGGGCAGGTGTCGGTCGGAAGGCCCGAGTGGCAAGGATGATTGGAACACTTGATGCTCAAACCCGATTGGCTCGGGTGCTGATCACTGTCGACGATCCACTGGGGCTGGAGTCTGGCGATCCTGCTCTGATCCTGGATTCGCTGGTCGAAACAGAGATCGAAGGTCAATCCATAGACGACGTTGTCCGGTTGCAACGAGACTTTGTTCGTGATCAGGATACGGTTTGGGTCATGGCAGATAACAAACTCCAAATTCGGAAGGTCGAGGTGGTTTTTCGCGACATTGACTACGCTTATATCCGTAAGGGACTCGACAGTGGCGACGAGGTCGTTACGACCACACTCGCCACGGTGGCACAAGGCGTCGATCTGAGAAAGACAAACGAATCTGGTGAGGCAGCCAGATGACAACATCCGCCAGTCCCGACATCACGGCAGTCTCAGGGGATGACCAACCTACCGTCGCGCGCCGTGGTCTCATCGCCTGGATGGCTCACAATTCCATCGCGGCAAATCTGCTGATGATGTTGCTGCTCGGCGGAGGGATCTGGTCCGCAATCGTGATTCAGAAGGAAGTCTTTCCACAGTACCAGCTGGATATTGTGGAAGTCACCGTTGGATATCCGGGAGCGGCTCCAGAAGAGGTCGAGCAGGGAATTCTGCTGCCGGTCGAAGAAGCCGTACGAGGTGTTGAGGGCATTCGTGAAATCACCAGTGAGGCTCGCGAGGGACGCGGCGAAGTCCTGATCGAACTGATTGCCGGTCAGAATCGGATGAAGGTGTATCAGGATATCGATCAGGCCATCAGTCGGATTCGTACGTTTCCAGATCAGATTGAGCAACCGGAAGTTCGACTGCAGGCGGAACAGCAGGAGGTGATGCAGATTGCGCTGTACGGGCCGATCGATGTCTGGGCCTTGCGAAAACTGTCCGAAGAGCTACGCAACCAGTTGCAGGCCCACGAGCAGATCACACAAGTCGAACTGCGACGTGTTCCCGGTTATGTGACGCACGTCGAGATTCCACGCCAGCGACTGCGAGAGTACGGGCTCACACTAACCGATGTTGCCAATACAATTCGGACTTCCAGTCAGGACGTGGCTGCCGGATCAGTGCAGACGACCGCCGGTGAGATCCTTCTGCGCGTGAAGGCTCGCAAGCAGTGGGCGGACGAGTTTGCAGGGATCGAGATCCTCTCCGGCCGCAGCGGCCCCGTCGTGACGCTCGGCGACATCGCTACTATTCGTGACGGTTTTGAGGAAGTGGGCTTTCATTCCCAGTTTAGCCAGACGCCGTCAGTTGAACTCGACATCTTTCGAGTGGGCAGCCAGTCGCCGATCGAAGTTGCTGAAGCCGTGGAAGAAACAATGCAGAACTTTGAGTCGGTTCTGCCGCCGGGAGTCAAATGGCGAATCGACAGCAATAATGCCGAAGAGTTTCGTCGCCGCTTAGGTCTGGTGATGGAAAACGCGGTGATGGCCGTTGTGATCGTGTTCGGTATTCTTGCTTTGTTTCTGGAGTTTCGTCTGGCGTTCTGGGTGATGATGGGGATGGTCGTCGCCTTCATCGGTGGTTTGGTGTTGTTGCCGGTGGCGGGCGTCAGCGTCAATATGATCTCACTGTTCGGGTTTCTGGTGGTGCTGGGGATCGTTGTCGACGACGCGGTTGTCGTTGGAGAAAACGTCTACGAAAAGCGTATGACAAGCCTCGGAAACGAAGCCGCCGCCGTGGACGGAACAAACGAAGTCGCCGGCCCTGTCACATTTAGCATTCTGACCAACATCGTCGCCTTCGTCCCGCTGATGTTTATTCCGGGGGAAACGGGTAAATTCTGGAGCCCTCTGCCGGTGGTCGTGATCATCGTTCTGGCTCTTTCTCTCGTGGAATCGCTGTTCATTCTGCCCGCCCATCTGGCTCACGCGAAAACGTCAAAGGACCGTCGAGGTTTCGGCGGATGGCTGCACCACCGACAGTATCAATTCAGTCAGAGTTTCAATCGGCTGATACAATTGGTCTATCAGCCGATCATCAAACTGAGCCTGAGATTCCGGTACGTCACGGCCTCATTGGCACTCGCATTGTTGCTGGTACTCGGAGCCTATGCCACGAGTTCCCACATGGGCATGGTGCTGATGCCAGAGGTCTCGGCCGACGAGATTGAAGCGGGAGTACGCATGCCGGTCGGTACCACGCCGGACCAGGCAGCGAGAATTGCAGACACGGTGACGCAGGCCAGCCTGCGCATGTTTGAAGAACACAATCTGCATGAAGTGGCAGAAGGGATCAAAACAAACGTTCGTGGTGACAGCTTCATTGATGTTGAAATTGTCATGAAGCCGCCCGATCAACGTGCCATGACAGCCAATCAGGTGATTGATCTGTGGCGAGAATCAATCGGTGATCTCCCCGGTGTGAATCAGGTGACGTTTCGAGCTGAACGTGGTCCCGGTGGCCACCGTCGACCCATCAGCGTGGACCTCAGCCACAGCAATATTGAGATTCTCGAACAGGCCGCAGCAGCATTCGTGGAGCGAGTGGAAGCCTATTCCAATACGCGCGATGTCAGTGATAACTACAACAAAGGCAAGATGCAGTACGATTTCCGACTGCGCCCTGAGGGGCGTGCACTTGGTCTGACCGACGAAGAACTGGGCGAACAGTTGCGAGGCGCATTCTTCGGGTCACTGGCCCTGCGCCTGTTACGAGGAATGAACGAAATTGAAGTGCGAGTCAAACTGCCCGACGATCAGCGCGAAGATATGCACCATCTGGAAGACCTTGTGATTCGCACGCCAAACGGCACTGAAGTCCCTCTGCTGGATGTTGCCGAAGTCACTGAGACGACTGCCTTCACATCGATCAACCGCCGTGATGGGCGTCGAGTGATCGGAGTGTCGATGGATGCTGAGCCGGCTGGGGCGGTAACCCAGGTGGTGAACGCTCTGAAGTCGACGGAGCTGCCGAAACTACGCGACGATTTTCCCGGCATCACATGGACCTTCAAAGGTAGTGACGCAGAAATGCGAACAGCAACGGCATCTTTATGGGGATATTTCGGGATGGCGATGGCGGTCATCTATTCACTGCTGGCAATCGCCTTTCGCGATTACGTGCAGCCGTTGATCGTGCTGGTCGCGATCCCGTTTGGCATTGTGGGAGCTGTCATTGGTCACATCATGCTTGGCTATGATCTTTCACTCGTCAGCCTGATGGGAGTGATCGCGCTGTCTGGTGTAGTCATCAATGACTCACTGATTATGGTGGACTACGCCAACCGGTACCGCGGCAACTCATCGGTCAACCGACCGTCTGCAGCAGATGCCATTTCGCAGGCTGGTCTGAGGCGTTTCCGCCCGATTCTGCTGACAACACTTACCACCTTCGGTGGCCTGGTGCCCCTGATCTTTGAAACATCGCTGCAGGCCCAATACATCATTCCAATGGCTATCTCACTGGGTTTCGGCATTCTGTTTTCCACCGCTATTATCCTGGTACTCGTCCCCTGTCTGTACATGATCCTGGAAGACGTCATGGAACTGTTTCGCCAACCATGAACCACCAGTGTTCTTCAGAAAAGATCGCACAATGCGACGACGGTTGTGCAATGCAGGGCCATCGTGAATGCGATCTGACCGTCTGCTGCTTTGAAACTGGTCAGACGACTGAAACGGCACGACTCAGCGAGATGCCGTGGCGTCCGTCGTGCCTGGACCGCAAGAGTCAGTTCGTGATGTTGTGCCACGCACGAGGCTTTGTTCGGTTAGCTGTAACTCCACTCCCGGATCACCCAATATCCGTTTTCGTCGATATCGGCGCTAACTAGTTTTTTTCGGGTGTTGCTGTTGGCTCGACTGAAGATGCGGGACGCTCCGCCGATCGCTGGCAATCATCAAAGAACCACGAAGTACATGCAGCGAAAACCGTGATTGATGTTGCTATCGGTGTACTCACGTTTGCTGGTTCCTTTGTGCTGAAGAACACGCTGCAGACTATCGGTTGTAATCCTGCCATCCCGCAGACGGTCAAAGAGTTATACGCAACGGATTCATTGAGACTTGCTGGCATCCCTGACACGACCTGTTCGCTTTTATTGGTCAATCGATTTGTCGGCGAACCGGTCGTCAGCAAAAAAGCAACGATCGACTCTACCGCATCGATGACCTCTCACAGCCGTTTCTGGAACAGGCCGGAAGCAGCAGCTTAGCGCCGCGCCGGCATGTACATCTGTACTACGTGGATTCTGGCGACGCTCCGCCTGATCCGGCCTCGAGCATTTCCCATGACCATTGATCGACGATCTTAAGTGTTGGAGAGGCCATCCTGCTGTCGCGCTACTCAGCATCCAGCAGCGATTTGATGGCGTCCATTAACACACCTTCCACAGTCGGCGCCACTTTGGATGCTCGGGCACTGGTTTCGTAGCCTCCCTGAGTGTAGCTGATTTCTGTGCCGATGTATCCCGGTGCGTAGTCGCCGTACGCGGCCATGGCAACGAATAAATCAGGACGCAGCTTCTGGGCATTCAGTTGATATTCAACAAACAACTCGCCGGGAAGATGCAGCACCCGGACTTTCCCGATCGTCAGGCAGGAAACAGGGATGGGGTCTTTCGTCACACAACGTCGCGCCCAGGCCAGATTGACGGCTGCGTAGAATCGTTCATTTGGCTTGAGCGATTCGTCCTGAACCTTTTTCTCCAGGGTTTCGATGTCGACATGACCGGCCAGAGGCAGTGCGGCAGGAACCGACTTCCAGTTTACGTCTGATGCGTCAATCGGTACTAAAGTCGTATTGTCCCAGGCAAGCTTCATCCCTGCGGCCACTCGAGCCGCCAGGACCGGGCGATTCTCTTGGGAACCATCGTTCCACTTTCCTGCTCCAATGTTTCCTCCGGCTCCATTGAAGTGAATATGAGGCACTCCGGTTGCATCCTGTCGAGCATTACGAGCGAGACCAGGAAAATCGGGTGTCGCCAGGCCGGTGCGGTAATAGCTTTGAGGGTGCGTGGCGTAATACGTCAGAGCCGCGATGGGATGATCGTCGTTCCAAAAACTAATCATCTTAAGTTGAGGGTCGATTGTGCCGGCCGGGAACGCTCGGACTTTCGGATCGCGTGTAGCGGTGAAACGAGTGTGCAGGACCTTTCCGTCCGGACCGAGAATCCGCCGGTTGGACGCCACTTTTTCCACCTTGCCCTGGCCGGTGCCAAGCTGCGTGACGGGGCGAGCTGCCTTGACCGCATCAGCAACAGCTGCGGCAGATTTTTGTATGACGTCGCGTGCGAATCCAGGATCAAATCCGACTCCTGATGAATCGTATTCCGCCAGGATTTCGTCCGCCGAAAAATCACATCGGGGCGCATCGTGCTGATGAAGAGTGTGCACAACGACACGACCGGCTGTTGTTCCTGCCGCCTCAGCCAGTTTCTCACGGAACAATGCGTTACCATCATTTCCAATACCGATCCAGTCGACTGCGCACATCACGATCGGATCGCTGGAGCCCGTGAGGACGAGTCCGCGACAACTCAGTGGCGTTGTGATGCCCTTTGTCGGGTCGTATGCCATGGGGCTGCCGATGGGAGGTGACGCATCAACGTCAAACGTTCCGATCCTGAGTTGATCCGCCTTCAGCGGGCAGGCCAGCAACATCGACAGCAACGCAAATAATGTCAGTTTTATCATGGTTCCCGCGAGCTCTTACGGAGGAAACGATCGGCGAAACACCATCTTGTTCGACCGGCCATGCTGCGTCAAACAGATGAAGAAGGGCCTCCGGGTGAATCATTCCTGGATGTTCGTTATTCCTGAGACTTGTGTGGTACACACTACGCCTGACTTGAACTATCGGGCTCCCATGTCCGGAAAAACTCTCCTGACTTTGCGGAGGATGTAGTCTCCGTAGGTTCCGGTCCAGTCATGGACATTCGTGCCGTCCCAGCGCTGGACAGAGTCATCAGCTGCAACGACCTGTGAATCGATTGGGCGAACGACTGCGTCCCAGTTCGGATCAAAGAAGAACGGAAATGATAGCCGACCAGTCGCGGCCGTATTGCGAACCCTATGAGGAGTGGAGCGATACGTGCCGCAGGTCATACGGTCGAGCATGTCTCCCAGATTGCAGATGAAGGCGTTGTCGATCACCGGTGCGTCGATCCATTCCGACTGGGTCCTGATCTGCAGGCCTCCCGTGTGATCCTGTTTCAGGACCGTCAGCAGGCCGTAATCGGTGTGCTCCCCGACACTCCACAGCTGTTCCTGCTGACCATCAAGTGGTGGATAGTGAAAGATCCGGAACAGGACCAGTGGATCGTCGGTACACTGGTCGTGAAAATACTCTGGATCCAGCTTGAGACTCAACGAGATCGCTCGCATGAGCGTATGGCCCAGTTGTGTCATCTGTTCAATCCATTTCAGCACTGTGTCGCGAAAACCAGGGATCGCAGGAAAGAGATTCTTTCCGTGAAGCAACGTCCCGGACATCACACGAGGGTGATCGTCAGACAACTCTGAGCCAAAGTAGATCCCTTCTTTTTGATCCGGCTGGCCGGAAGTGAGTTCGTCACCGACCGGAAAGTAACCTCGCCACGCTCGCCCACCATGCTTCATGGCAATCGACATCCTGTCTTTTGTGTCCATCGCAAAGAACTGTCGGCTCAGTGATTCCAGACGTGTCTGCAGATCAACAGGTACTCCGTGGCCGGTGACGTAGAAGAATCCATAGTCCCGACATGCTCGATGGATCTCATCGCCTAACGAAGGAACAGATGATGGCTCATCGGCGGCGATCATTGGGCCGATATCGATCACCGGAATGGAATTCATCTGGATCACCGTGAGTCGGGGACCTCGAACAACGCTTAAAGATCAGCCGATCGAGCAACCGCGTCTTTCAACCCTGTTGCCGTGTCATCAAAGCAGTACGCCAGATTCAACTGGTTCCGCACGGAACTGACAACCCGCTTGTTTCCGCCGCGAGCAGCAGCCGTCGCTGGATCAAACGTCGGAAGCGGCGCATCCACCAATGCGGCCAGTGCAGAATAGTATTCCATGCGCGTGAGCGTGCCGGTGTTGACGACGTTGATGAGCGGCACTGCTTCAACAGCTGCCTGATTCATGACTGCGGCGACTGCGTCGTCGATGTGGACGAGATTCAGGAAACTATCCGGGTTTCCCGCCAGCGGCACTCCGTTAATCAGGTCACTCACTCGACGCAGCAACCGATCCGGTCCGTACAGCCCTGCCATCCGCAGTACAGTGAATTCAACAACTGAGCTCTCAAACGACCGACGCAGAAGTTGCTCTGCATGCAGGCAGCACTGTCCGCTTTCTGTCGTTGGTTCTGCCGTCGACGCTTCATCGACCGTTTCGCCGGCAGATTGTCCATAGACTCCGGTACTGGAAACGTACAGAAACCGTCTGACGGATGTCGGCAGATGCTGCACCAGACGATTCAGTCCGTCAATCCAGACTGCCTGTCGGGTACTGCCGCTGCTTCGATCAAAACCGACGGACCATAAGACGGTGTCCACGTCTGGCAGGACCGGGAGCTGACAACTGGCAAGATCTGCAATGATCGGGTGGAATCCAGCTTCCTGGAGGTCGCCCGCTTTTGACTCACCGCGAGTGATGACCGAAACCCGAATGCCTTTCTGCATCCACGCATCGGCGGCACGGCGGCCGAGGTAACCGCATCCGGCAATCAGAACATGACGAGGAACCACTGCCATCATTGAGTCATCCGTCATGATGTCGCAGAGGAATCCTGTTCACGAAACCACTGAACTGTCTGCTGCATGGCATCTGTGAAGTCGGTGGACGGATGATAGCCGAGTTTTTCCGTGGCTTTCTCGATACTGAAGTCCAGATTCAGGCCCAGAAATTTGATACGTGCGCTGTTGAGCAGCGGAGCGGTATCCTTCCTCAGAAGCTTCCAGACTTTTTCCATTCCGACGGCCAGCAACTTTGCCACATGCAGCGGCACAACTTTCTCCGGAATCGGATAATCGGCGGCGTTGCAGATCGTGTCCATGAATTCCTTCTTGTTAACGGCTCGTGGGTCACGAATGTTGAAGATTTCGCCCACCTGGTCGTCTCGTTCGATTCCCAGCCAGATCGCTTCGACGAGGTTTCCGACGAACGTATTGTTCATCAGTTTGTCGGTCGCTCCCAGGTAGGCAAACTTCTTCGTGGCCAGTCGTTCCATCAATCGAGGCAGCACGGTGCGATCGCGGGGGCCGTAGATAAAACCGGGACGCAGCACGACGGCCGGAAGATCCCGGTCACGAATGTAGTCGACAACGAGTTGTTCTGATTCGACCTTCGTCAGTGTGTAGCCATCAATGCCCACGGTGTTGGGTGGTGTTGTTTCGTCCGTTCCGTAGTGATCCGTTCCCTCATACACTCCCAGAGAACTGATCTGGATCCAACGTTTGAGTGTTCCGGCGGTGAGGGCTGCTTCCAGCAACTCACGCGTGCCGTCAACATTGATGCGACGGTAATCGTCGGTTGCTCCCCAGTCGCCCACCTTCGCCGCACAGTGGACGACGACTGTGACTGCTTCGCAGGCGCGTTTCAGACTTTCGGCATTGCTGAGATCTCCTTCAACGATCTCAACGCCCCATTCCTCCAGTAGTTCTGTGGCGGCCCCGGATCGACACAGGGCGCGAATTTTATGTCCCCGCTGGCGGGCCTGTTCGGCAAAATGGCTGCCGACGAGTCCGGTGGCTCCGGTGACAAGAATCTGGTCGGTGTCGGTCAACTGCACTGGATTTCTTCTTTGATTGTGGGCGGGAGGATTTGAGTCATTTGCATCCTACGCATGGGGAGGTCGTACACAAGTTTTGAACCGCGTTTCAGCAGGGAATCATTGGGGTATCCGTGATATCGCGTTTCAGTCAGACTCCGGCCATTCCCGCCTGATTTCGTTCATCTTCCCCGGTTCTCTCACTTCAGATTTGCCATGTTTCTCTGGTTGGTGCAGTATTTCAGCCCGCTGCTGGAGCAGCTGGAATCCCGGACAACTGGTGATTCTCATGTGTACCTGACCGGGCGGACGGCAGCCGCCAGCGTGACTGCGTTTTTGCTGGCGCTGATCCTTGGGCCACTGGCAATTCGCTGGCTGAACGGTCGGTTTCGTGAGCGCGTACACAGCGACTCGGAACGTCTCAACGAACTGCACGCCGAAAAGAATGAGACTCCCACAATGGGAGGACTCTTCGTGATGGCAGCAGTTTTGCTCTCGTCGCTGCTCTGGGCGGACCTCAGTAATCGGTATGTCCTCGCAGGAATGTTTGTCGTCCTGTCGCTGACCGGCATCGGTGCGCTCGACGACTGGATCAAGCTTACGACTTTGCGAAAAGGGCTGACAGTGCGTCAGAAGCTTGGCGGGCAATTGTTTGTTGCAACGATTGCCGTTCTGTTGATCTGGCTGGAACAACGGACTCAGCCGAACGGCACGGCACTGATCTGGCCGCTGGGCAATGCGGCGATCGTATTGGGCCCGGGTTTCATCGCCTGGGGGATCCTTGTGCTGGTTGGCACGTCCAACGCGGTCAATCTGACGGATGGACTGGACGGGTTGGCGACAGGTTGCACCATCTTTGCAGGGTCGGCATTCGTGGCGCTCACTTATCTGTGTGGTCATAGTGTGATGGCCGACTATCTGATGATTCCCCACATCATCGGCAGTGGGGAACTCACGATTATGCTTGGAGCGCTCGTAGGAGCGATGCTCGGATTTCTTTGGTTCAACTGCTATCCGGCTCAGGTCTTCATGGGTGATGCGGGATCATTGCCCATCGGCGGCCTGCTGGCGGTGGCCGCTCTTGTGATTCGTCAGGAAGCACTGCTGGTGGTCGTGGGCGGCGTCTTCGTCGTCGAAACGCTCAGTGTGATTTTTCAGGTGGGATGGTTTCGGATGACGGGACGCCGATTGATTCTTTGCAGCCCCCTGCATAATCATTTTCTTTTTCGAGGCGATCATGAGATCAAGATCGTCACTCGATTCTGGATTGGCTCGGCGTTACTGGCTATTGTTGGAATTGCCAGCTTAAAGCTGCACTGAAGTGTGGCACACGTTGCCAGACATTGCGGATCACATCCGCCTCGACGATCCAATCCTTACTTTACACGTAGATCCCCCGCGTGCCTTCGACTGTTCATCTCAAATCGTTGTCTGCTGAATCCATTGCTGAGTGGAGTAATTCCGGACTGCAGGAACAGACGATGGACGTTGCGTGGTGGCATCGTCCCGGTCACCCGCCAGAAAAGAATGTTCGGCTGAGGTTCATTGACGGACGGATTGCAGATTCTTCGTCCGTGTCTGCAGCCGAAGAAGACAGTGTACTGCACGTCGCGGTGGTGCCTCCACTGGTGAATGCTCACGCGCATCTTGAATTCTCGTACCTCCGCGAACCGATCGGGCCTTCGTCGCCATTTCCGGACTGGATTCAATCGGTGATTCGATGGCGTATCGACTCGGCTGAATCAGTGGCATCCGGTATCGATCGGGGCATTGCCGAAAGTTGCGGACAGTTTGTCTGGGTCATTGGCGAGATCACTACGTCAGACGAGGCCGTATCGGTGCTGCAGCACAGCGACCGCAACATCGTGAGTTTTCGCGAATTGATTGGCTTCCTTCCGGACAGAATCTTCGATCAGATTTCCGTGATGACTCGTCATCTGGACTCAGTTTCCACCACCGGCAGCGTTCGAGCCGGCATCAGTCCCCACGCTCCGTACAGTGTGCATCCGGAACTGTTTTCAGCGGCGGTGGCGACATGCGCAGAACGCGGAGTCCCACTCGCGATACATCTTGGCGAAACGACCGATGAACTTGAGTTGCTGGCTTATGGAACCGGTCGCTTCGTTGATTTCCTTCGAGGGATGAATCTCTGGGATGCGAGCGTGTTACCGCGGGGCGGTCGAATCCTCCACTACCTGCAACAACTGGCACAGCTGCCACATTCGCTGGCGATACACTGTAATTACCTGGATGACGATGAGATCCAATTCCTCGGCCGAAACCCCCAGATTGCTGTCGTGTATTGTCCACGCACCCACCACTACTTTGGTCATCAGCCACATCCATGGCAGAAGATTGTTGCAGCTGGCGGGACGGTGGTGTTGGGAACGGACGGGCGCAGTTCCAATCCTGACCTTTCGATCTGGAAAGAACTGCAGTTTCTGGCAGCTCAGTCGTTGACCGCGACTTTGGAAGACCTGCTGCCGATGGTGACGTCCGGCGCGGCATCAGCGTTAGGGCTGAGTGCAGATGACGTGGCACTGGACGACGGTGCGACTTTGATCGCATTGCCAGAGGCCGCACAGCGGGCCGACTGTTTGCTGTCAGGAGAATCCATGCCTGTTGGAGTCTTACGAGAAGGGCCGGAATCGGCCTCGATTCGCTTAGCGTGATAACGAGGATGATTGCGGCAAAGAAGCACATTCCTCAATATCCGCCGCTGCCAGGAGATCGCGAGCCTGAATGTGGTTGTCCGAAATGATTGCGGCAGCGCCCAGGTCTCGAGCCTTCAGCACTTCGTCAGTGGTGTTGCACGTAAAGCTGTAGAGATTCATTCCGGATTGCTGAATCAAAGCCGCTGAGTTTCTATCGGTCCTGCCGATGCGGCAGCCCACGCCACTCAACCAGGGCTGTCGAGTCAGATCACTGGAGTGCAATCGATGAGGATAGTTGGTGTTCCAGACCAGCGGCAACCAGTTCGCCGTAGCATGCAATCGTTCCAGAACGTGCGGTTTGAAGCACAGTGCCTGCAACCTGAGTTTGTCGTGTTGTCCTGACGTCAGTTGGAGGAACCGGGTAATCAGTGTGTCGATTTGCCGGTCGCTCATGTACTTCGTTTTGAACTCAACCATCATGGTGACCTGGTCGCCGAATTCCTGCAGGATCTTCTGAAACGAAGCAACCTGTTCACCCACGAACTTCTTACCGTGAATGCGCCCGATATCGTATGACTGCAGTTCCTGCAGAGTTGATGTAGCGACCGCTACATCCGGAAATCCGTAATAGTCAAGTGTTGGGTTATGGCCGAGCACAATTTCGTTGTCGGCCGTGATTTGAATGTCGAATTCGACGGCCGTCGCTCCACTGGTGATTGCCGCAGCAATAGCTGTGTGAGTGTTTTCCGGAAAGGTTGCCGACATCCCACGATGGGCGACGATGACAGCAGCTTCCTCCGTGTCACTTTTGTGATTGGGCATTTGGGTGCGGGCTCGAACTGCCACAGATCAGGATGGCGCGGTCACAAATCGTTCCGTTGATGTTGTGTCGCGGATTACATCTTTCCGGCCGACAACGTCAGACGAACGATAGATTGTTGTTGCGAAACAGTCCACAATGGGGTGGAGCAAATCGTGTCCGAATGACTCGTGAGTGAGACGGAATATGAATACCCAACGCCGCACGTTTCTGAAGCAGTCTGCAGCTGGTGCAGTTGCCCTCGCCGGCAGTACTGCCATTGCTCGATCATCAGCCAACGAACGAGTCACTGTGGGAGTCATTGGTCCGGGAGGAATGGGGTCTCATCATGTCCGTGAGTTGGTGAAGCGAAAGGATGTGCAGGTCGCGTGGGTTTGTGATGTCGACTCACAACGGATGGGCAAAGCGGCCGAGATCGTTTCCGGCGAGACAAAGATTCAGCCTCGCACGACGTCCGATCTGCGAAGTATCCTGGATGACGACAACGTTGATGCTGTCTTCATTGCAACTCCCGATCATTGGCATGCTCCTGCCGCCATCATGGCTCTGAATGCCGGCAAGCATGTCTATGTGGAAAAACCGTGCTGCCACAACATTCGAGAAGGTGTGCTGATGGCTCAGGCGGTGGAACATTCCGGCAAACATCTGCAGGTGGGGACTCAGAGCCGCAGTGCGGACTTTCTGATGGAGGCCATGCAGCGAATTCGCGAAGGTGAAATCGGGGAGGTCCTGGTTGCAAAGGCGTGGAACAGTCAGCGTCGCGGATCGATTGGCAAGCAACAACCGGTTGATCCTCCGGCTCATCTCGACTTCGATACATGGGTTGGTCCGGCTCCGATGGTGCCCTACCAGTCAAATCTTCTGCCGTCAGCCTGGCGCTGGTGGTACGACTTTGGCTGTGGCGACATCGGCAACGACGGTGTTCACGATATTGACGTCGCGTTGTGGGGAATGGGGGTCGATGGCTTCCCATCTCGCGTGACCTGCCTCGGCGGCAAGTATTTCTTTGACGACGATCAGCAGTTTCCGGATACTCAGTATGCGGTGTTCGAGTACGACGAGAAGACGTCTACCGGCCAGAATAAACAGCTGATTTTCGAACAGCGAATCTGGAGCCCCTACAAGCTTAACGGATACGAAAACGGCCAGGCATTCTACGGAACCAAAGGCTACGTCGTGATGGGACATACGAAGGGCTGGCGGTTGTATGGCGAACGTGACAAGCTAATTGCTCAACGAGACGGGAAACTCAGCCTTGAACCGCATCACACCAATTTTCTGGACTGCGTGAGAGGTCAGCAGAAATCAACCAATGCCGACATTGGTGCTGGAACTCGATCTGCAACTCTGGTTCATCTTGCAAACATCGGAGCAAGGACCGGCCGTGCATTGAACTACGATGGTGACAGCCATCAGATCAGTGGAGACGCCGAGTCAAACGCCCTGGTCGGCAGAAAATACCGCGACCACTGGTCCGTGCCGGAAGAGGCCTGACCATCAGAGCGACAGGTGCATTTCCGTTCCGTCGACTCACTCACCGGACTGCAGTCGGACAAAGTACCAGCGTACTCCTTCCGGGGAGTCAGCGATGTAGAAATCACGTACCGCGGAGTCGGATTGCTCATCGACGGTGAACTCAAGTGTCTCACCGTGTTCACTGACCGCTCGATACGATCCTACTGCCATTTCGTTGGGGCGAAAACAGGAATCGGTGGTCTGTTCCCGCCGCAACGTGTCACTGTTGTGAACTGACACAGCGACGGCGTCTGCTGAGATCGTTGAGTCATGCTCGTTGGTATGAGCAACTGCCATCGCAGCACGCAGTTCAGCTCGCTGTGCCAAGAACTGCTGTTCAGCTGCCTGATCGGCGTTCCACGCGGTCATGAAAAGACCGGTTAGAACAACGACGAGGAAGACACGGGCATTCATCAGGATCGATCCGTAACAACTGAGTGTGAAGACTGGAAGGAGTTATCGTCACAGATCGCCGCTGTCATTTCCTCAATTTCAACCGGGCTGGGGACTTGGCAGTATTGCGGTCAACTGTGCCGACAGACACGATTGTTCGGCCTGATTCCGTATTGATGTCATCCTGACCAGCCGCTGTGTATTGGCCCGCCCTGTGCCTCGGAACCCATCGCAGATCAGCCTGACTGACTGTATCGCTCGTCAGGTTCAGCAGGGGCCGCACAAAAAACCGCTCAACCTGCGGGCTGTGACGGCGGAGAAGAGCGTTCTTTGCGGATTCGCGTGGGAATCCAATCCGGACAACACCAGGAATGGGACGCCAGAGGAGTTTTTCAGTGGACCACAGCGTATCGCGCTGACCTGTGGCCGCGAAAGAGCTTGTGACACAAGCATCCCCGCGAGCCAGAACGACTTCAGCAAAACTTAAACTGCTTTGACGTCGCGCTGCTCGCCAATAGACGCTGGTCTGCGTCGTTGTGACAGGGAGTAACGAATCAGCCGAGTTCGGCGGAACGTTCGGCGGAGGCCTGGACGGCGTTCATCAAAGCGGCGCGGACCGCGGCGGCTTCCATTTCGTGGATGCCGGCAATTGTGGTGCCTCCAGGGCTGGTGACGGCGTCCTTCAGAGCTCCAGGATGTTCACCGGTTTCAAGGACCATCTTTGCAGCTCCAAGTAACGTCTGTGCGGCAAGCCGCGTCGACGTTGCGCGAGGTAATCCCATTTTCACTCCGCCATCGCTGAGTGCTTCGATCATCTGAAAGACGTAGGCCGGACCGCTCCCGGAAAGTCCGGTGAGCGCGTCCATCAGCTTTTCCGGAATCTGTTCGACGACTCCAACGGATTCCAGCAGTTCGGTCACCAGCTCAACGTCTTCGTCGGTTGCGTGGCTGCCGGAGCTGAGGCCGCAGGCTCCTTCGCCGACCAGACACGGTGTGTTTGGCATCACTCGGATCACGCGGCTTCCGTCCGCGAGACCACTTTCGAGCTGTTCCAGCGAGATCCCAGCGGCGATCGAAACGATCAGTTGTTCTTTTTGTGTTGCGTCCGCAATGGATGCGATGGCTTCTGTCATCACCTGAGGTTTGACGGCGAGGAAGATCAGGTTGGCGTTAGTCAGCAGATCAGGGCTGTCCGCCACGGTGGCGATGTCACCCAGGGAAGCGGAGAAGGCATGGCGGGCGGACTCATACGGATCAACGGCCACAATCTTTTTCGGAGCCGTGTCAGCAGTAGAAAAACCGCGAGCCAGTGCCGTTGCCATTCTTCCGGCACCCAAAAATCCGATCGTCAGGGTACTAATGTTCATTACCTGCCTTTGATGGTCTAGTTGCATTCAGATTTATTGTTTCGCGGTGTTTGGCCTGAGGAACCTCGAATTGACGCTGAAGGCCGCTATTTTTCAGATAAATCTACTGGCTGACCGGATCATGACAGACAGGTTCACCTGTCGGTGAAAACCGAACAGGTCAGGTGGATGCGGTTGTTCTGCAGTCAGAAGCACAAATTCCCGTATCGGGGCTTCCGGGGACATCCCCTGGGTGACACAATCTGTTCGTGGAGTTGTGGATATCTTCTGCTCATCCCGGATCAGGCGAGTGTAAAACGTCAAATGAATAGGTCATACGTGCGCAGTGGACTGTTGAATCCCGCAGCCGTTTTGGTGCTGTCATCGGTCCTGCTTTCGTCCAGTATGATTGCTCAGGAAGCGAAGCCGGACGCAAACGCTCCGAAGAAAGAGGGCGAGGAAAAGAAGGACGACAAGAAGGAAGGCGCAGAGAAAAAAGGCGCTGGTCCGGCTCCGATCAAGCGAGAGAAGCCGACAGAGCAGGCAAATCCTATCAACACCGAAATCAAATGGGACAAAGAAGCCGGTGCCGTTCAGTTCAGCTTTCACAATCAGTCCTGGAAGAATGTGCTCAACTGGATTGCTGATGCCTCACAGCTGTCATTTCAGTGGCAGGAACTTCCCGGCGATGCCCTCAATCTGACAACCACTCGAAGTTACACGCTGGAAGAAGCTCGGGATCTGCTCAATCGGCTCCTGCTGTCGCGTGGGTACACGATGCTGGTGCACGGCGAGATTCTGTCCGTCACGAAACTGTCGGAGCTGAAGTCTTCGCTGGTCCCTCGAGTGAGGCCGCAGGACCTGGCGACATTGCCTGATCATTCACTGGTAAAAGTCTCGTTCAATCTGGACTGGTTGATCGCAGAAGAGGCAGTTGAAGAACTGCAGCCGATGCTGACGAACGCGGGCAAGATCAACAAACTCAGCCGGACCAATCGCCTGGAAGTCATCGACACGGCGATCAGTTTGCGAGAGATGTGGCAAATTCTGGAAGACGAACAATCAGAGACCGGTCAGGAACAACTCGTCAAGAAATTCGAACTGCAACACCGGCGCGCGGGCGACGTGATCGGGATGCTCCGCATGTTATTGGGACTGAAGGACCCAGCGGGAGCAGCCAGCGGTGGTGCCATGAACCCTCAGATGATGCAGCAAATGCAACAGCAGATGCAGCGCATGATGCAGCAGGCTCAGCAGAAGGGTGGAGGTGGCGGCGCGTCGAAAGAGAAGCTGGAGACTCGACTGGTTCTCAATGCACGAGAGAACATGATTATCGCACGGGCAGCTCCGGACCAGATAGCCATCATCGAAAAGGCCATTGCAGAAATTGATGTCGAACGCGATCCGGCTCGGTCCGTGTTGCAGAACATCAACGGAATCAGAACATACCGACTCGAAACCGTGAATCCTCAGCTTCTGGTAGATCTTCTCGACGAAATGGGAGACCTCGACCCCGGCACCACGCTGAAAGTCGACAAGGATAAGAAGGTAATTATGGCGCGTGCCAGCCTTGCCGATCATGCGACCATCCAAATGCTGGTGGAGAAGCTGGATACCACGGGGCGTGAATTTGATGTGATTCCGCTACGTCGTCTGGATGCAGAATACGTTGCCGGAACGATCATGACGTTGATGGGGCCGAAGGAGAAGAAGGAAGACAATTCACGCAACAGTTGGTACAGCTGGTACGGCCGCAACAATAACGACGACGAGGAAGAAGATACATCGTTCCGAGTCGACGCAGATCTGCAGGACAACCGGCTGCTGGTGTATGCAAACACCGTAGAGATGGAAGAAATTCACGGCCTGCTGCAGAAGCTGGGAGAACTCCCTGACCCGGACAGACGTGATGACGGCTACCGAGTGTTTGAGTTGAATCCGAAGGACGATGCCAATGCGATCAAGCGGCAGCTGGAGCAGCTGTGGCGGCGTAACAACAAGCTGGAATTCGACGTTCCGGAGACGAAGGAACCAGAAGGAGAACAACCTCAACCGATCGAAGATAACACAGTGACACTACGCCGCCAGTCATCGGCGACCACGCTGGTTGCCATCAACAACGCCGACGAATCAGCTGAAGACGACGGCCGACTCATCGAAGAGGATCCTGAAGCTGCCCGACGGCGTGAAGCGGAGGAGTTCTTTCGTGAGAAAGATCGTCAGGAAGCATCCGCTGCTGAGAGTGCTCCGCCTGTCAGGATCTCGATCTCGGAAGATGGCCGGCTGATTGTGTCATGCGATGATCCGGCCGCCCTGGCAGAAGTCGAGGACCTGATGCGGCAGGTGGCTCGGCCCACTCAGCGATATCGTGTGTTTGAAATTAAGCACCAGAGTCCCTACTGGGTCGCGGCCACGCTCGAAGAGTATTTTGCAATGGACGAGGAAGAAGAAGGCTACCTCGACTGGTGGGGACGCTGGCGAGGCGGCAGCAGCAGTAAGAATGACAGCCACAGTCTGTCAAAGCGGCGCATTCCGCAGTTCATCTGGGACACTTACACCAGCACAATTCTGGTTCGAGATGCTGATTCGCGGCAGATGAAGACGATTGAAGAACTCATCGAAGTCTACGATGCGCCTTCGCCAGCCGACACGCGTTCGCTCCGCGTCAACAGGTTCTTTCGGCTTAAGAATGCCAAGGCGGCTGTCGTCGCTCAGGCAGTCAAAGAAGTCTTTCGAGACCTGCTGAGTTCCAATGACAAGGCGCTGGAGAAACCCGGCGGCGATCAGAAGCAACAGGCACCACGTGGCTTCTCCGGTTTCGGAGGCAGTGACGGTGGCGATGATGACGACGATCCGGTTCGGTTCAAAGGGCTGCTCTCAATTGGTGTCGACCACGAGAGCAACGTGCTTGTCATTTCTTCGCAACAACGTTTGATGGCCACGATCGAAGCGATGGTTGAAGAACTCGACAAAGCTGCCGAAAAATCATCAGGCGTTCGGATTCTTCAGCTCGATCCGTCGGTCGACCTGCAGCTCATCCAGGAGCGCCTTGGCGAACTGATGGGAGCCGAATCCAATAATGGTTCACGTCGAAACCGCAAGGGTCGGGAAGAACAACAGAACCCGAACGGCCAGCCGGGACAGCAAGGCCAACCGGTCCCGAATCCTGGTTAACCGCCGGGAAAGATTGGCGAGCTGCGCGCGTGAACCCGCACGATTGCGCGCCGTCAGCGGACTGACGTGCCGCTGCTCGCGTGGTGGGAGACGCGCCTGAAAACCGAGTCATTAGCTTTGCCGGTTGGAATTGCCACTAACGCACCGTCATAATGTCGGGCATGCAAATCGACCGTCGAAAAATGCTTCAAACATTGGGCCACGGATTTGGTGGAGTCGCCGCCTCCGTGATGTTGTCTGAAGATTCCCCGGCTGCCGGAACCGGCGGCGTTGTCGATGTGCTGCATCATCCGCCCAAAGCCAAACGCGTCATCCAGATGTTTATGGGTGGAGCGGCCAGTCACATCGATTTGTGGGATCACAAACCGTTTCTGGACAAGCACCACGGTGAACCGTCTGATTTCGGTGAGCCGATCGAAGCGTTTCAGAATGGTTTGGGACCATGGATGAAGTCGCCGTTCAGGTTCGCTCCGTATGGCGAATGCGGAAAGATGATCAGCGATGTAGTGGCTCCGCTGGGCGACTGCGTCGATGATATGGCGTTTGTTCACAACGTCGTGGGGAAGACCGGAGTTCACAGCCAGGGTACGTATCTGCAGGCGACCGGATTTCAACGGCCCGGTTTTCCTGGGATGGGAGCGTGGGTCAGCTACGCGCTGGGGTCGCTCAACGAGAACCTTCCCACGTTCGTCGTCCTGCCCGATCACCGAGGCTACGCCAGCAACGGTCCGAAGAACTGGGGAGCCGCGTTTCTCCCGGCCAGCAACCAGGGCACTGTGATCTTTCCTCAGCGAAAAAATCCAATCGCCGATCTGACAGCCGAAGCCGATTTCATCAACACACGCAGTGAGACTGAGGGACGCCGCTTGCTGCAGACTCTGAATCGAAGCTACACCGAACAGCGTCCCGGTGATTCTCGACTGGACGCTCGGCTGCGTTCTTACGAACTGGCTGCCGCCATGCAGTTGCAGGCCCCGGAAGTCTTTGATCTTTCACAGGAAACAGAGCAGACGCTGAAAATGTATGGTCTGGACCGGACGGGTACGAAATGGCCATCGAAAATCAATGCACCGGAAGAGATCGAGTATTTCGGACGCAAGTGCCTGATCGCTCGGCGTCTGCTGCAGCGCGGCGTTCGATTCATTCAGATCTGGTCGGGTAACGACAACAGTTTTCCTCGGCGCAACTGGGACAGTCACGAGAACATCAAACAGGACCATGGCCCGCTGGCTCAGGGGATGGCCGTGGGGACGTCGGCCCTCCTGAAGGATCTGAAACAACGAGGACTTCTTGAAGATACAATCGTGCTGTGGACGACCGAGTTTGGTCGCCTGCCATCCAGTCAGGGAGGAATCGGACGCGATCACAATCCGTTTGTGTTTACGAACTGGCTGTCAGGAGGGGGGATACGAGGTGGAGTGTCCTACGGACCATCCGATGAGTGGGGCTACAAGCCACTGGATCGAGACAATCCGACTCAGGTTTATGACATCCATGCGACCATGCTCCACTTGCTGGGAATTGATCATGAACGTCTGACCGTGCGAAACGATGGCATCGATCGCCGGCTCACAGACGTCCATGGGCATGTGATTCACGATATCCTGGCGTAGACGCCGCTGGACTCCTGCCGCTGCGAACAAAGAGGAAAAGGGAAGTGGGATGCGTTGGATCATCGTCATCTGTGTTGTTCTTCGATGTGGAATTGCGTCGGCTCAGTCGCCGGACACCTGGATTGATGAAAATCTCGATTCGCTGAGTGAACTCTACATCGACCTGCACACGAATCCGGAGCTGTCGTTTCAGGAGAAGGAAACGGCTGCGCGAATCGCCAACGAATGGCAGTCAGCTGGATACCGAGTGACTCAAAACGTCGGCGGCCACGGCGTCGTGGCAATCATGGAGAACGGTGAAGGTCCCGTCGTCATGCTGCGGACTGACCTCGACGCCTTACCCGTCACCGAAGAAACCGGACAGGACTATGCATCCACGGTGCAGGTGAGAAATACGGACGGAAGTTTGACCGGCGTCATGCATGCCTGTGGGCATGACATTCACATGACGAATCTGGTTGCCGTGGCACGGTACCTCGCCGCACACCGCACGCAATGGGCGGGTACTCTCATGCTGATCGGGCAACCGGCCGAAGAACGTGGCGCGGGAGCTCGTGCGATGCTGGACGACGGACTGTTCAAGCGGTTTTCCAGGCCGGACGTCGCGGTCGCCCTGCACGTCGCTCACGATATACCCGCAGGAAAAGTTGGCTGCCGCGCCGGGTACTCGCTCGCGAACGTAGACAGTGTGGATATCACGATGAAGGGGCAGGGAGGTCACGGTTCGGCTCCGGAAACCACGATCGATCCCGTACTGCTCGCGGCAGAGCTCGTCGTGTCGCTTCAGGCAATCGTGAGTCGCGAAATTAGTCCGCTGGAACCGGCAGTCGTCACTGTGGGATCAATTCACGGCGGAACCAAGCACAACATCATCGGGAACGAGTGTCATCTGCAGTTGACTGTTCGCAGTTATTCAGATGACGTGCGTGAGCATCTGCTGGAAGCAATAAAACGCAAGGCGAAGGCCGTGGCAGCTGGCGCACGAGCACCGGATCCGGTTGTGAAGGCATCGGAGGGCACGCCGTCACTGTACAACGATGATGCGCTCACAGCGCATCTGCAGAAGGTCTTTCAGCAGACGCTCGGGACGGACAACGTGCTGTCGGTCGAGCCGGTGATGGGCGGCGAAGACTTCAGTCGGTACGGCAGGGAAGGCGTGCCGATCCTGATGTATCGACTAGGCAGCGTCAGCCAGAGACGGCTGGACCAGTACGAAATGGGTGGCCAGACACCTCCATCATTGCATTCGCCTCTGTACTATCCGGACGTGGAACCCACTTTAAGAACCGGAATTACGACGATGGTTGCCGCTGTTGAGGAACTCATGGCACCGTCGACACAGTAGTCCGACATCACAAACAATGAGCGAACAGACTTCAGACGAATCGCCGATTCCGGGTGCCAGCGAGAGCGGCGATGCTGCGGATGGTGCTGAATCGTCATCTCAGGTGGGAATGCGAGTTCTGACGGGCTGCCTGGTCGTGGCACTCACCGTTCTCACCGTGCAATGGTGGCAACTCACAACGGATCGCCCTGAGCGACTCCCCTGGGAACATGACGAATCGTTTGATACGTTGTTTCGAGTCGATGTGAACAACGGGACGTGGGTGGAATGGATGCAACTCGAAGGCATCGGAGAAACCATGGCACACCGCATCGTCGCCGACCGCGACGCAAACGGCCCGTTCAAATCCATCGACGATCTGCAGCGAGTCGACGGAATCGGCCCGGCAACCCTCGACCGGATTCGCAGTTCGCTTACAATCAGCCATGAGCCAATTGAACGACGTGAATTCGAATCAACCGGAACCGGGATCTCAGAGTAGTCGCCGACGGTTTGAAGAGTACCGGGATCGGATGAAGCAGGGTGGTTTGCCGGCAGGGCGAGGGCATTCATCGGCTCCGGCACGAGGACGGAACGAACGCGTTCGAACGGCCCGGGAACTGCTGAGTCGCTTCTTTCAGCTCTTGTCGCCGTTTCGGTGGCAGGTGGTGTGGATTCTGTTTTCGCTGACCGTGGCAACCGTGTTGGCGCTGATTCCCCCGGCGGGCACCAAGTTTGTTGTCGATTACGTCCTGATCGATCAGCCGCTGCCCGAGGAATTCTCAAACCTGTTTCCGGGGTACGTCGATCGGCGCAACCTGTTGGTTGCAACCGTGTGTGCGGTCATCACGATTTCGTTGTGCAAGATCGCAGTGCATATCTGGGGGCGGTGGTATGCAACTCGCATCACCAAACGCATTCAGCTGGACGTTCGAAAACGCGTGTTTGAACACGCCGTGCGCTTGCCTTTGCATCGGGTGCAGGAGATTCGATCGGGTGGCGTCGCGTCGATCCTTCGCGAAGATGGCGGCAGTGTTGGAGATCTCGTCTTTGGACTGCTGTACAACCCGTGGCGAGCCATCATCCAATTGATTGGCAGTTTACTCATACTGGCGTGGGTTGACTGGTCTTTGCTGCTGGGTGCCGTGATTCTGTTGCCACTGGTGTACTTCAGTCATCACACGTGGATCGCCAGAATTCGCCCACAGTTTCGCGCGATTCGGAAGCAGAGAGAATACATCGATGCCGGAGCAGCCGAAGCATTCGCTGGTATGCGAATTGTTCGAGCATTCAGTCGACAGCGTCGGGAAGCTGGCAGGTTCATCCGTGAAAACAACCTGATGGTGCGGAAGGAACTGTTTGCCTGGTGGTGGATGCGCAGCGTTGAGATGGTCTGGGAGGCCATGATTCCTTTGACCAGTGCGGCATTGATTCTTTACGGTGGCTGGCGAGTGATTGATGGCGCGCTGACCGTCGGCGACCTGATGATGTTTCTGGTGTACCTGCTGATGTTGCTGCAGCCGCTCGCGGTGTTGGCTCAAAGTGCGACGCAGTTTCAGAACAGTCTGAGCGGACTGGATCGTATCCTGGATCTGCTGGACGAACCTCGTGAAATGCAGCCGACTTCCGAATCGTTGCGAGTGAGTCAGTCAGACGTCGCTGGCGGGATCACCTTTGACGATGTGACGTTTCAGTATCCGGGGACGGATTCTCCGGCGCTCATTGAAATCCGTCTCGACGTCCCAGCCGGGCAAACCGTGGCACTTGTCGGTCCCAGTGGTTCCGGCAAGACAACATTGTGTAATCTCGTCGCCAGGTTCTATGACCCGTCAAGAGGCACGGTGCGGATGGATGGTCGTGACCTGCGAGACTTCGATGTGGAATCGTACCGGAGTCTGTTGGGAGTCGTCGAGCAGGATGTCTTTCTGTTTGATGGAACAATCGCGGAGAACATCAACTACGCCAATCGTGATGCGTCGCCTGAGCAGGTTCGTGCCGCCGCAGATGCTGCTCACGCAACAGAATTCATTGATCGCCTGACCGATGGAATGAACACTCTGATTGGCGAACGTGGTGTTCGGTTGAGTGGCGGGCAGCGGCAGCGGCTGGCGATTGCCCGAGCTATCCTGGCAGATCCACGGATATTGATTCTGGACGAAGCCACCAGCAACCTGGACACGGACAGTGAACGACTGATTCAGGCGAGTCTCAGTGAACTCATGAAAGGTCGAACGTCGTTCGTGATCGCGCATCGGCTGAGCACCATCGCAGGTGCCGATTTGATCTGTGTGGTGGAGCAGGGTCGAATTGTGCAGACCGGGACGCATGAAGAACTCATGGCGACGGGCGGCCGTTATCGCATGATGGTCGAGCAGCAGGTTCAAATGGCGGTTCCCGATCGCGATCCGGGTGCTGCATTGATGTAGCCAGATGCGGTCCTCGTGTGTGCCAGTGGCACGCAAGACGGAGCGATTTCACAGGTCGAATCATCCGATGACTCAGCTGATCCATTCGATGCGCTTTGGCAGCGTGTCGCTACAACCGGCACATTCTGTTGAACCGGCGCGGGCGGTGATGTGGAGTTGCAACAATCGTGCGGGATTCAAATCGAAGCCGGCTCCGGCCTTCTGGCAGGCTAGTCTCCCAGCGGACGCTCGAAAGTCGCGGTAGTCCGCAAGAGGAATACAACAATGGCAAATGAACGATTTCGCTATCGACTGGTCACTCGCAGTGATTTTGACGGTCTGGTCTGTGCGGCTCTGTTACGTGAGCTGCAGATGCTGGACGACATCATGTTTGTCCATCCCAAGGACATGCAGGATGGACTGATTGAAATCACCAACCGTGATATCATCACCAACCTGCCCTACGTCGCCGACTGCCACCTGTGTTTTGACCACCACGGCAGTGAAGCGATTCGCAGCGGAAACGCAGTCCATCAGAACTTCATTCTGGATCCGGATGCGGATTCGGCCGCTCGCGTGGTTTACAACTACTTTGGCGGATCCTCTCGATTTCCCAATGTCAGTTCTGACATCATTGAAGCCGTGGACAAGGCGGATTCCGCTCGATTCTCTCGCGAGGAAATCCTCGATCCCAAAGAATGGGTCATGTTGAATTTTGTGATGGATCCTCGCACAGGCCTGGGACGTTTTCGCGACTTCCGCATCTCCAATTATCAGCTCATGATGGCACTCGTTGACTACTGCCGCCAGCATACCATCAAAGAGATCCTCGCACTGCCCGACGTACGCGAACGGATCGATCTGTACAACTCACAGCGTGAGCAGTTCCTGGAACAGATCGCTCGGTGCTCAGGTATTTACGGCAACGTGGTCGTCATTGACTACCGCGAAGAAGAGACGATCTACAGCGGCAACCGGTTTCTGGTGTATGCCCTGTTCCCGGAATGCAATGTATCGATTCACCTGCTTCGCAGCCGACAGCCCGAAACAACGGTACTGGCGATGGGCAAATCGATTCTCAACCGCACCAATCCGGTTGACATCGGAGCACTCTGTCTGAAACACGGTGGTGGAGGCCATCCGGCAGCCGGTACATGTCAGATTCCTGCGACCGATGCAGACGCGCTGGTCCCAGGGATCGTGCAGCAGCTGGATGAAACACTGGAATCCGCGTTGTCGCCAACGGCGTGATGCTGTCGAACACAACCGAGTGACCAATCAGAAGCCGGGTCGGCCGCGATTGCTGATCGGGCTTCTGCTGTGCATCTTGCACGAAAGGTTCAAGCCAAACCGGCAACAGAGAGTGCCAGTTCGTAAATCTGACTCGTGTCCAGAACGCGGTCGTTCGACTCAAAGAGCTGTTGAATCGCCTGTTTGTGGACCTTCATTTTGGTGCCTCCTGCCCCCAGCGCCCCGTAGCAGATCACGCCGTCCTTGTCTGATGCTTTGTCGGTGGCCTGGATGTCCGCGATGCCGGTTGGCGGGACGGCATTCAGATCGACAGCGACCTTCAAATCGGTGATTTGTGTCAGGCTGCCTTCCGGAAGAAAACAAACTCCTGCGGCACCGGCTGCAAAGATGATGTCTGTTCCCTGGGCGGCCTCCATGCACTCGTCGGGAGAGGCTGCGGCAACAGTTTCCAGCGTCGCGGCTGAATGATCCGTTCGGATCGAGTCGCAGACCGATGCTGCGCGATCCAGCGATCGAGATGCCAGTTTGACTCGACATCCTTCCGATGCCAGCAGTTGAGCGACCCGCTGCCCGACTGGTCCGGTTCCTCCCAGCACAAGTGCAGACGCATCCGAAAGACTGACATGCTTCTTCGCGGCCACCACTGCAGCGGCGGCAGTCGTGTTACAGCCGTTGGAATCCATCATCACAGAGACGCGCATGGGGCCGAAGAAGGTCCTCTGAATCTGCTGGAGCAGTTGCTCGCCGGCGTTGACTTTGCTGCCTCCGACAAAGATGGCCGTGTTCTTCAGATCGGCCGGTCCTCGAGTAAACATCGCTCCGTGGACCAGACCTTCGACGTTGGTCTCGTCAATCCCTCCATAGCTGAAGATCCGCTCTGCTCCGGCATCCACGGCCACTACCTGATCGAATGAACTGGGCTGCTGATCGGTGTCGAGTTGAATGAGTATCTTCTGCATGGCCATGGTGCCTGTCAGTGACTGGGAAATGTTCAGCACATCGTAGCGACCCGTTCCTCGAATTCACCCGTGGCGTCGGGAGACCTTTCATCGGGGAATTGAGGCAATACTGACGAATTCTGATGGGATGCCATTGCAGGGCAATCGGTGTATGATCTAAGTAGACGCACTGTTGGCAGTCGAAGGCATTTGCCGGATCCGGCGTCCTTTGCGGCCTGCGGCGAATGGAACAGGATGGAACGTGTTCGGCGAGGCATGACCTGCAGGACAGGTTGATTGAGTGCCTCGGCCAGGAGAAATCTGAGAATGCAGAGAGTCTTTATTTCCGGGATAGGAATCACCTCGTGTCTGGGGAACGACCGGAAGTCCAATTGGGAGCAACTCAAGGCGGGCGAATGCGGCCTCGACACGCTCAGGCTGCATGATACCACCGATCTGGAAGTCACGATTGGTGGCGAAGTCCAGGATCTGGACCTGGCACGAGTCAACGTCAACGACGTCATCAGCGCCAAACGAATGGATCGGGCGACGCAGTTCTCTGTCTTTGCAGCTCACGAAGCCCTGGAAGATGCCGGCTTGCCCACCGCAGATATTGGGGAACGAGCGTCCGTCATTATGGGAGCCGGCCTGGCGGGGCTGGAAACATACGAATATCAGCATGAGCTGATGCTGAATCGTGGTCCGTCGCGAGTCAGCCCATTCACGATCCCCATGCTGATGCCCAATGCACCACCGGCCTGCATCAGTCTGGCGTTTGGCATTCATGGTTCGTGCCACGCATGCAGCAGCGCGTGTTCATCTTCCGGCCATGCAATGATTGACGCATTCGAATCGCTGCAGCGCGGCAACTCAGACTTCATCGTGACCGGCGGGACGGAAGCGTCACTCACTCGTCTGGGAATCGCATCCTTCGTCAAGATGAAAGCGATGTGTCGCGACAGCAATGACAGTCCGAAAACATCCATGCGACCGTTTGACGATAACCGTGTTGGATTTGTGATGGCGGAAGGGGCGTCGGTGCTGATCTTCGAAACGGAAGAGCATCTTCGGAGACGAGGCGGACGAGCGTGGGCAGAAGTCCTCGGCGGTAAGGCAACCAGCGATGCGTTCCATCTGGTGCAGCCGGATCCGGAAGGCCGCAAAGCCGTACGAGCGATGGAAATGGTGCTCGACGACATCGGCCTGAATGCGTCAGACATCGCCGATACGACTTATGTGAACGCTCACGGAACCAGCACGAAGTACAACGACACGATGGAAACCGTGGCACTCAAGAAGGTCTTTGGTGATGACTCGAATAAACTTCGAGTGAGTTCCACGAAGAGTATGACTGGCCACATGATTGGTGCCGCGAGCGCGATCGAAACGTCGATCTCGGCGCTGGCACTAACGTCGGGAATTCTTCCTCCGACGATCAACTACTCAATGCCGGACCCCGACTGTGACTTGAACTACATCCCGAATGAAGCAGTGGAAGCAGATGTGAAGTACGCCATTAACAACAGCTTCGGCTTCGGCGGTCACAATGTGTCCATCGTGTTTGGCCGAGTCGACGATCCGGAATTGCAGCGTCGGGACGATCTTTAGAAATTTCCTGCCTGGTCGTCGACTGAGAGTTGAGAAGGACGAGTTGCCTGGCCATTTCAGCAGCCGTGTCTAGAAACGCTTGAATAGACTGATCGAGCCAATGGATCGTCTCAGCAATTGGTGACTCCACAGACGGAAGGGAATTTCATGGTCAATAAAATCGGCATCACCGGCGCGACCGGGATGGTGGGAACCCAACTGTCGAAGGCATTGGCCGCTCGCGGTGACGAAGTTATCCCCCTGAAACGCAGTTCAAAGCAGCCGGAGAATGATCATTCAGGTGTTTTCTGGGATCCCAACGGAGTGGGGATCTGCCAGCCGGAATCAGCTGATGGAATCAATACAATTGTTCATCTTGCGGGTGAGAGCATCGCCTCCGGTCGATGGACGGCCGCCCGAAAACAGCGGATTCGCGACAGCCGCGTGATCGCCACGAAGAATCTCGTTCAGTCTCTGGGGCGGATGAAGCAACCACCGGCAACGTTGATTTGTGCGTCCGCGATTGGGTTCTACGGTGATCGAGGTGATGAAGAATTGACGGAATCGTCTCCCGGGAGCGAGGGCTTTTTGGCGGACGTCTGCCGGGAGTGGGAAGCGGCCGCTGCTGAGGCGGAACAGTTCGGCATCCGCGTTGTTCAGGTGCGAATTGGAGTGGTGCTGAGCCCTCGAGGTGGCGCACTGGCCAACATGCTGACGCCTTTCAAACTCGGTGCCGGTGGAATCGTCGGTAACGGGAAACAGTACTGGAGCTGGATCGGATTGCACGATCTGGTTCGAGTTCTGGTTGAGTCCATCGACAACGACGCACTGCGCGGACCAGTTAATGCGGTCAGTCCGAACGCGATGACCAACTATGATTTCACAAAGACACTCGGGAAGGTCCTCCGCCGCCCAACCGTGTTTCCTTTGCCAGCCTTCATGGCAAGGGTCATCCTGGGCGAGATGGCTGACGAGTTACTGCTCAGCAGTGCGCGAGTCGTCCCAAAGACACTTACCGACCACGGATTTCAGTTCGATCACGCCAATCTGGAATCGTGCCTCAGACACGAACTCAACGCGATCTCGTAGGGTGCGTCAAACGGGCGAGGATGCTTCTAGAGCATTTTACTTTTTGTTGTGGACGTTCTGGCTCGTGGGATTGCCTGATTCACAGGCTCTTTCACGTCCAACGCGGCCACAAGTCAGCGTAATACGCTGTAACGGTGCGTCAGCTGTGAGATCGTAGACTTTGTGACTGCTTCGGCAGTTCCGACAGCAGCCCGTGCAGACGCACCACGTTGGTGATACGTTCCGCTGGACACTGCCTGCAATCTGTCACTCATAAATCGGGCAGAATGTGTTGAACGCCGCCTCGCAGAAGTCCCCTGGATCGTTGAATCGTCGGTTCTGATTGAGCCCCGAGATGGCTGCCATGTCATCATCGGACAGTTCGAAATCGAAGACCGCGAGGTTCTCCGCCATTCTTTCCGGTTTCGTCGTTTTGGGCACGATGGAAGTGCCTCGTTGAATCGCCCACCTCAGTACCACCTGAGCCGCCGTCCTGCCGTGTGCCTTCGCGATCCGCTGGATGACAGGTTGGTCGACGACGGATTCTTCCGGCTGAGCCATCTCCAGAGAGAAGTAGGACAACGCGCCCAAAGGAGAAAACCCAGTGACGGCGATCTCGGACTCCCGACAGAAACGAAGCAGCTTGGACTGAGTGAGATACGGATGCAGTTCGACCTGCAGAACGGCCGGAGGAATCGTTGCCCACGCCAGCATGTCTCGCAGTTGCGACGTTCCGAAGTTGCTGACGCCGATTTCTCGTACTAATCCGTCGTGATGAAGCTGTTCCATTGCCTGCCAGGTGTCATAGATCGGGACGGCATCGGGTTCCATTTGAGGCTCTGCAGCATCCGGATCGAAGAACCAGCCAGGAGGATAGCGTGTTTCGAATGGGACAAACTTCTGTGCGATCGGAAAATGGATCAGATACAGGTCCAGATAATCGAGCTGCAGATCATTGAGCGTCCGGTCGAGCGCCGGGCGAACGTGTTCGGGGCGATGGTAAGTATTCCAAAGCTTGGACGTTATCCATATGTCGTCCCGTGTGACGGTTCCTGCTTCGAAGACGCGCTTTAATCCCAGTCCAACTTCTGCTTCGTTCCCATAATCGCAGGCGCAATCGAAGTGCCGATAGCCCGCGTCAACCGCATCGCAGATCACATTGGCAGTCTGATCCGGATTAATCTTCCAGACACCCAGTCCAATGGAAGGCATTTCACGTCCGGATTTCAGGTGCAGTGTGTTCACTGATTTCACTTTCGTTTGTATGTCACGATTGCGAGGCTTGCGGACAGGATCGAGCCCTGATGGTCACTTGCCGCATGACACTGTACTATCGAATGTATCCCAATTCGGCAATCATCATCACGGTTTCGAAGGAAGCCCCTGATTCCAAACAATGGCGGAAGAAAACAAATCCGACTGCCGTTCCGCGACGTTAGTAGCTTGGGAGCAAGTTCAGAAAGGCTGTACACATCAGCGTCGAGCAAAAAACATCAGTGTTCCGTTTCGTTCTCAAGTCCATCACGGGAATCCTTGCTGCAGGTCTTGTCGTACTCTGCATTTGGCGATTCGTACTCGAGCGTGGCCATGTCGGACCTCCGACCATCGGACCGGCTACCACGTGGGTATCCGGACCGCTTCGTGCGGATGGTTACGTAGACTACTTCGCTGCGTCGAATGAAATTCGTGCGAAAGGCATTTCACCACATGAAAGCGCTGCAATTGATCTACTGCGAGCGATCGGTCGAATTGACAGTAATGTAGAATTTCTGGCCCAGCAGTGGAGCATTCTGACGGCTGACGTCCCGACGGAAGACTCCGATCAGTACAAGCTTCCGCAAACGCTTCTCTACCTGGAGCCACCGGAAGAAATATGGGATCAATTGCAGGATGCTGAACGCCGTCCGTGGACGGCGGAGGAGTTTCCTGGCGTGAGTCACTGGATCGATTCGAACGCAGGAGCTTTGCAGTTAATCCAGCGTGCATCCGGCAAATCGAAGTTCTGGCTTCCGATGGTTCCTGACCCTGACTACGAACCGACGCTATACAACGGGGCGAAGGGCATTGGGTATCTGCCGGCACTAGCGCGTTGTGTCCAGACACTTGCAATGCGTTTGCTGGCGGAAAATCGCGTGAAAGAATGTCAGGATGCCCTCTTTGCGGTCCGCCGTCTGGCTGCTCTGATTGAGCAGCGGGCAGATACTGTTCAATATGTTCAGGCAATGAAAATCGGTGCCAACGTATTTGAAGCAGAATCGCAGATGATTCAGTCGTCACTGAACCTGAAACAACTGGACCGCTACTGTGAACTCCTGAGTTCACTGGGTGACTACAGCTTGCCCCCCGAGACGATCAGTACGCATAATCGCCTCGAGATGCTCTCGGCAGTGCAGTTCATGCACACCGAAAGTCGGGGAGGCTTTGATATCGACGTTTCCATGCGGATCGTCAATGAATATCAGGATCATCTGCACGCAATCCTCGCGCAAACAGATGATGGGACATCTGCCGCATGGCTGAACGAATTGTACGACAGACTGTCCACTGTCGATGGAGACCACTCGACGGCGCAGATCGTATTCGGTGGGCGCAGGACACGAGCACGCGGAATCGGCACGAAGATGATCAACTTGACGAAGATGATCAACTTGACGAAGATGATCAACTTGACGAAGATGATCAACTTGCTGGCGCCCTCGATCACTCATCAGCGCGACACATTGACTGGCTGCCGTGTCCGGAGAGACCTGATTCGCACCGGGATCGCTATTCAGATGTTCCGGCTTGCCAATCATCGGTTGCCGAAACAGCTGTCAGAACTCGTGCCGGAGTATCTCGACGAGATCCCGCTGGACGAATTCACAGACAGCCAGCCGTTCCGCTACTCGCAAACACAAAACAGCTGTCAGCTGATGAGTGTTGGAAATGGGGAATGGCCAGAGAGCGAACAAGGCATCGTTTTGGAAATGTAAACTGGGCTGAGTGAAGCAGCAGCCGGCAGATGGGGCGAGGTGCCAGGGTTCGTCTTGCGCAGTCCAGTTGACGTGCGTGCCGTCTTGTGCTGCAGGCGAGGCAAAGTGGTCACTTTGAAGTGAGCGGATCTGGATTGGCTGCCGGCTCATTGGCACCAACATCACTTCGCCATGTGTTGAGCTTTTTTCGTAGTTCGCGGATTCGATTCGGGTATCGGCCTGAGACGTCGGTCGTTTCACCGGGGTCATTTGAAAGATTGAACAGTTCGACGCTGTCGTCTTCGTACGAATGAATCAACTTCCAGTCGCCACTGCGAATGGCGCTGCCGGGTGTCATGCGGGGATAGTAGTGCGGGTAGTGCCAGAAGAGCGCGTCGCGTTCCAGATCCGTGGCGGGATCGTCCAGTAGGGAAACAAGACTTGTGCCGTCGATGTCCGGTGGGATGTCGCCCGGCAGGCGCAGACCTTCGGCAAGGGTTGGGAGAAAGTCTTCAGATGTGACCATCTCATCGCATGTTGTTCCGGCCTGAGTACGGCCTGGCCAGCGAATCATGAGTGGCACACGAATGCCGCCTTCGTAAAGTGTCCCCTTTCCGGATCGCCAGGGAGTATTCACGGTAGGCACTCGGTCGCCGGCTTTTCGTGAAGGGAAATCGACGCCTCCGTTGTCGCTTGTCAGAATCACAATGGTGTCGTCGGCCAGTTGCAGTTCGTCGATCGTCTGCAATACACGTCCGACGTTTTCATCCAGGCTGGCCACCATGGCCGCGTACTCGGGATGATTGTGACGTTTACCGGATGCTTTGCGTTCGAATCGTTCCACCAGTTCCGGTTTTCCCTCGATCGGTGTGTGAACGGTGTGAAAGCAGAGGCTGATGAAGAACGGTTCGTCACGATGGGCCTCAATTGATTCCACCGCATGATCGGTCAGTCGATCTGTTAAATAGTCACCCTCACGTCCCGGTCCCACGGGAACGTAGCGAAGTTCAGGATCTGTTGCCGACCAGTGACCTCGATACGGATAAAAGAACGACGCCGGAGCACCCCAATAGGTGGCTCCGACGTTCAAATCGTAGCCCTGCGTTTCCGGGTAGTACGCCGCCGTGCCCAGATGCCACTTTCCGATGTGAGCTGTGTAGTAGTTCTTCCGTTTGAACAAATCGGCGAGCGTGATTTCTTCGCGAGGCAAATTCGGCTGTGACTTCGCTTCCCGCAGAGGTCTGTTCTTCGGCCCTCCATTAACGGCGTTCTCGTGCCAGATCGTCATGTCCAGCCGAGCGGGCGACTTGCCGGTGAGGATCGCGGCTCTCGTCGGCGAACAGACGGGTGATGCCGAATATGCGTCAGTGAACATGAGGCTCTCACTGGCAAACCGATCGATCACGGGAGTCTCAAAGAAGTCACTGCCGAGTACACCGGCGTCCGTGATTCCCCAGTCGTCAACCAGAATGAAAACGACATTCATGTCGCGCGCTGTTGCAGGAGGAGCTGTCACCAGGAGCAGGAGCACCGCAGTTGTTTTTGTGAGAGTCATTGTTGGTTCTGTTTCCGTTGTTGCAGGCGTTCCTGTTCTCGCTTGTGTTCCTGTATTCGATTCAGTTCGTCGATCCGTTCCTGGAACGAGTGTCGACGATCATTCTGCTCAAAGGACTGCCGCGATGCATCGTTCAAATGTCGTTGTCCTTTGATTTCCGAATTCTGAAGACTGTTTGTCCAGCCGCGAATCTGTCGGGAAACCGATTCAAAGGAAGATTTGAGATCTGAAATCTCAGATTTCAAATGAGCGCATTCCGGCATTCGTTCGATCACGCACAACATCGATCGCACTTCTCCAGCGGACCCGCGAGCGTAGTAGAGAAACTGAATTAACTCGTTCGTAGAGCCACGCTCAAAACCTGCGGCGATGTTGTTTGAAATGGACAGGGTGGCTCGTTGAATCTGGTTCCCAAGATCTCCCTTGCCGCGAAATACTGGTTGAGACGTCCATGTGAACATCTTCGCTGCCAGGTCGGCCGCATCGTTCCAGACAGGCAAATCTTCAAACCGTTTGTAAGTCATCGAAGTTGTCCTGTTCTCTGCGTGAGCCTTGGAGGTCTGTCCTCATCTCAATTCTCGATTTTCAATTCACCATTCTCGACGAATGCTACCGGCATTCCTGCGAAATGCACCGTCGGTGGCATAGTCGAATCTGCACAACGTATTCTGTTTCAACGGCCAGGGACGTCGTTATACTATGGATCTTCACAGTCCTTCCCACCTCGCTGCTGAGTACCTTCGCCACTATGTTGAACGATAAACAGTCTCCGTCCTGTCCCGAATCCAATCGCCGTAGATTCATTCAGACTGCTGGAGCTGCCGCCGCAGCCGGAGTCATGCTGCAGCCGGTTCGAGGCCAGGAACCGGTGGATACTCCCGCCACAGTCCGCATTGGCCTTGTCGGTGCAGGAGGGCGCGGCAGTGGGACGATCAACGACTCGTTCAGCATCAACGAAAACGTAAAACTCGCCGCGATTGCGGACGTCGCCGAGCAGAAGCCTCAATCGATGTTGCGTCGAGCGGAGCCAAAGTACGGCGCTCGCGTCGCCGTGAACGCGGAAAAGATCTACAGCGGGCTCGATGGATACAAGAAAATCCTCGACGATCCCGATGTGGATCTCGTCCACTTCGCGACGCCTCCCGGATTTCGTCCTCGTCATATTCTGGAAGCCGTGCAGGCCGGGAAGCATGTTTTCGCAGAGAAACCGACGTGCGTGGATCCGGCGGGATATCACATCTGTCGAGAAGCTCATGCATTGGCCGAAAAGAACGGGACATCGATCGTCACCGGCACGCAGTACCGCCGCCAGACCAGCTACGTCGAATCGATCAAGCGCCTTCGTGACGGTGCCATTGGCGAAATCATCGGTTCACAAATGAGGTACTGTTCCAGCGGGATCTGGTATCGCCCTCGCAAGGACGGCATGAGTGACACCGAGTACCAGATTCATAACTGGATGCACTTCATCTGGTTGTCCGGTGACCAGATTGCCGAACAGGCCGTTCACAACGTCGACGCGATGAACTGGATCATGGGTGGACCTCCGGAAGTGGCGTATGGAGGTGGAGGCCGGTTTACTCGACCGGATGACAGCCAGATGTGGGACAACATGGCAATTGACTTCATCTACCCTGGGAACCGGATGTGTTCTTTCATGTGCAAGCAGATGCCGAATACCGATGGCGACAATTCGAACGTGATCTACGGGACCGATGGCATCATGACCATCTACGGCGGCAATCGTGGATCGGTTCTGGTGGATCGCGAAGGCAATGAAATCTGGAAGACCGATGGGAACATTGGAGCGGCCTACCAGCAGGAACATAAAGACCTGGTCGATTCGATCGTGAATAATAAACCCATTGTGGAGCTCAACCAAACTGCCGACAGTTCGATGACCGCCGTGCTTGGACGGATGGCGGCTTACACTGGCAAGAAGGTCACCTGGGATTTCGCTGTCAACGAGTCGAAGCTCGACATGTTCCCCGAAGAACTGAACCTCGACGCCGCCGTGGAAATCCCGTCATTCGCGGTGCCCGGCAAGGAACCTCTGGTTTGATTTCCACGGGCAGCGCGCAAGCTACCTCATTTCACAGGGATGAGGCGAATCTGTCGCACGTCCATCACGGCACCTTTGGCTTTACTGATGGCAGAAACCTTGAAGTGGTGTCGACCAGGTTTCGTGATTGCAACGGTACCAATCGCCCTTGGCTTGAAGTTCTGAAAGTGGCCCGTGTCTTCCACGACGAATGTCAGTCGGTTTAACCCCACGCTGACGGCCACTTCGGATCCTCCGTGGCCCTTGCCACAACCCTGCAGCACTTCGACTTGATACGTTGCCTCCTTGTCGAAATCGACAATCCACTCACACCAGTCTTTTTCGTTGGCCCAGTAGCCAACGGTGTTCTTGTGAGGCTGAGGTTCATAGCGAAGCAGTTCGCCGTGCGTGACGGCATTGTGAGCCGGCAGAGTAAATGTTCCCTGTTTGTCTGCCTTGTTGACGATCGGTTCTGTCACCAGTTGAGGCTTGCCAACAGTTTCAATCGCAACGACTGGATTGTCGGCAACAGGATCCGGCAGCGTAATCAGCCACTCATCGACTTCTGGTTTGAGCTTCAACTCCGCGGCGTCCGGGGCGTTCCTGACAAAGATGCGTTTGTACGGATTGTTGAATCGTGGAATCCGGATGACGCGATCTTCCGGGACAGACGTGATGTGGAGATCCACCGATGTCTCTGTGGCAACGATTGAACCCCAGTCGAGCGTCGTTCGGTACGGCTGTTCATCAGCGTGTGATTCGAACGTCAGATTCAACGTTAAGGAAACACACAGGACCTGTGCAATTCGGTAGGCCAACCTCTCGCCCCTGTGTCATGTGTGGCATCTGGTGGAGTATCCAGATCCGGAATGCAATAAGGGGACATATGATTCTGTCCCCTTTGAACAATCTCACCGAAGACGATATTACTTTGCTTCGGCACAACAGCAGATTCAACTTACATGGCGCTAACGACTCCAGCAACGATTGCGAATCCGAAGATGAGTGCATAGATAGCGAGGATCACAGCGGCGATAATTCCGCAGAACTTCCAGAACTTCTTTTGGTGCAAAATCGCTTCTACGATATGTGTCAATTCTGTCGACTTTTCGGCAGTGCTGATCGCAGATGCGTAACGGCTTAAACACAACGCCGGATAGATATACAAGACCGCCATCGGAAGATAGATGGCTCCCATGACACCCAGTTCGGCGACTCCTGGACCTCGTCGGCCACCCATCAGTGCTCCCACGACCATGAAGAAGCCGCCAATCAGCATTAACCCTGCACCGATAATCATCAGGATGCTGATGAAGCGAACCCACGGGCGGGTTTCCGACAACAGTGACAGTAACTCTGTCATTTGCGGGTGCTGATTTGGATCGGCAGGACCGCTCCCGAATCCTGCGTCCGCATACTCACCAACGGCGAATGGATTTTCGTTCGACATTAGGTGTCATTTCTATTGAGGGATTGGAGGAGATTATCCAGTTGGATTTCAGCATACTTCACATTCCCGGGGGGTGTCAGTCAACAGACTTAGGAGGGTTCAGATTTTCGATAAACCACAGTTGGATGGCCTCAAATGCTTCGGTCTGCTTACCCGCAAGACCGTGATTGGCCTCCAGCAGCATGAGCTTCACGGGCACCTTCTGTTTCGTGTAAGCATCGGCGATCCATTGACCGTGTCTGGATGGAACGAGTTCATCCAGTGTTCCCGAAATCACCAGGGCAGGCGCATCGTCCGGCGTGACGTGGACAACGGGCGAGTATTCCCCTGCTTCCGCCAGCGGCAGATTCAACGCCGGAAAGTTGCGATACGCGGGCAGTGATTCTTCGGCTTCCCACACGGCCACTCGCAGGTCGGTCGGAGGAACCAAAGCTGCTACGGTGGCGACTCGACTGCTTGTCTGCAACACCGGATCGGTCGCGTCAGGGTCCCCATCGTCTCCGGTTGTTGCCAGCACCAGTGACAGGTGTCCCCCAGCGCTCATTCCGAGCACTCCGATTCGATTCGCGTCGATGTCGTAGTCTTCGGCGTGCAGTCGGATGAAACGAATGGAACGGCGAACATCC
>Ga0180430_10000571_pt1 | contig 39719 bp, 34 predicted proteins | sample SS_ome_9_FD_132999 | JGI IMG/M metagenome (GOLD analysis project Ga0180430, IMG submission 132999) | Hypersaline lake sediment archaeal communities from the Salton Sea, California, USA - SS_1_S_2 metaG | ecosystem: Environmental > Aquatic > Non-marine Saline and Alkaline > Hypersaline >...
CCCACCTTGCCCCACAAGGCCAACGTCGGCGAGCCGCCCGAAACATCAATACTGCCCCCCAGCACCAACGCGTGACCGCTGCTGCCACCGTATTGACAGCCCACGCCCACCACTTCCTTCTCCCGCGTTCTGGCGGTGGAAGCCGCCTCGATGGTACAGTTCTGGAGAATGGCCTGCCCTTGAATGTTGGCTCCGTAGACCGCCAGATTGCTCGACGTGGACGCCCGTAACATGCAGTCCTTCACCAGCAGATTGCGACAATCGCTCGTCGTCGTCAAGGCCCGACAATTGGTCGTAGTGCCGGTGGATTCAAATACGCATCGCTCGAACACCGAATCAATCGCGTCGCCCGCCTGTATTCCGTCATAGCCGCTCTTGCCATAGCACTCGATCAGACGCACCCGCTCTGGAGCCAGAGTGAAATAGAACCCGTCAATCCCTGTTGTCACCGCTCGACAGCGTTCCAGCGTCACGTCGTCGCTGCCTTGTAGCTGAATGGCACTTGACCCGCTGCCGTCTACCGATAGCTGATATGCGTAACTGCCACTGCCTCCCGACGTAAAAGTAATGCTGCTGGCCTTGCACAACGTCGGATGCGTGCCGATCAGCGTCAACGCCTTGCCGACCGAGACCGCCTCCGCGTAGGTTCCTGGGTGAATGATGACCGTGTCGCCCGCCGCTGCCGCGCTGATCGCCGCACCGATAGTCAACTTGGCGTCGTTGGCCAGATTGACCGGGTACTGGCCGGCATGACCGCTGTTAGCATCATTACCACTCTTGGCGACATGCCATACATGTACCGAGTCCATCACCTGCATCTCGATCTCTCCTATCCTGCTATGTACCACATCAATGCCTGACCCACTATCGAGCTGCCCGATACGTCCACGCTGGCCTTTATCGTCACCGTCCCGGCACCCGCCGCTGCCTTGCCCGCCAGCACATACGCTCCGCCACAAACGCCGTCGCTCGTGTTGACACCCGTCGCGTTGGCGTCTACGCCCGCCAACCAGCCATCCACATCCGCCGCCGTGCCGTCCGCCGTCGCGTCAAATCCTATCGACACCGTCGCCGCACTGCCCGCCGCCGTCGCCACCAGCAACGCCACACGCACCGGCCGATCACCCGCCGCCACCGAAAACAACGCGTTGGTATTCCCGTCCAACAACGCCTTCAGCTCGCCGCCGCCGATTCGCTTGCACGCCAACGCCCCCGCCATAACACCCCCCGCCGTCTCCGAACCCAGCATCGGTGCCTTGACCACGCCATCCGCCAAAGCCGGTGCAAAACTATTCACAAAATGATGATCACGAGCATCCGCTATGGCCGTAATGTCGCCCCCGCTTGTCGTTACCACCGCCAGGCGCACGTGATTTTCGCTCACCTCCGGCCAGCCACTGTACTCGTCCGTCACCAGGCTGCCTGAATCATCCAGATAGACATAGATGGCCGCCTGATTGTCCGCCAGGCCGTTGCCGCTGCTACCCGCGTAACGTCGTAGCGTCCGCCCCGCCCAGTACCGACCCGCCTTGACGCCAACCGAGAGCCCCCCCTCATCGTAGAGACGCAAATCGTTCGCTCGACGCCCCGCCAGCAGCAACCGATACAACAGCTTGCGAAACTCCACATAGTACGGTGCCTTGCCCGTCTCGATGTACTCCACACCCGTCTCGTCTTCCACCGTCAGATTCAATAACTCACTGTCGCTCGGATACACTTCCGCCATGCTAATCTCCTACCACCTGCAGCACTAACCTGTCGCTCTGCTCATCGTAACTGTCGATGCTCACGCGGGGGCCGGCCGGGACCGGGTCGATCCCCACTGTCAACTCTCCCGCTGCCCCGTCGTCCAGATTGCCCACTCCGTCCCGTATCCGCACCGCAAAACGGTACGTGCCCAGCGACAGCGCCTCCGTCACAAACTCCAACGCGTCAGCATCGAAACCAAATTCACCACGTCCAAAATCACCTCGCCCCCAGCCCGGCGCCCCCGTGCCGCTATACCCAAAATCGCCCACACCAAAACCGTCCAGCCCCCACCCCCACGTCTCACTCAAACCCGCCCAAATACTCCGCTCCGCCAACGCCGACGTGTAGTCCACCGCACCCGTACCCCCGTCCCAGTACAACACGGCCGTCCCGTCCGCCGGCAACACCCCCTGACGCACCACCTCAATCACCGCGTGCGCCCCGTCCCCCTCATGCCAACCGCTCAAGTGCCCGCTGTAATCCACATACTTGCAATCAGGACTCACCCACACAACTTCTATCGCCGCCGGGTGCTCATGTTCGCACGCTACCAACAGCTCCCGCTGCTCCGGATGCGACGTCACACCCGCCCACCGACCATCCACATACGCCTGAAAAAGCCTCTCACACGCCTCGCTCCGCCAACGCAACAATACCACACCCGGCAAGAACCATACCCCCTCACCTGCCGCCCCTCCCGGAAAACCGCTGGCCCGCACCTGCTCAATGTCGCTCGTTCCAAACGCCATGCACTTCCGCTCCGTCAACTTTCGCAGTGTCTTGCTTCGAAACTTTCATCCCAACAGGGCCTTTACCTTGCTTTTGCCTATTGGGCACTTTCAATAATCAACCCGAAGAATGGCTGATAAACGACCTTCGTCCCTTAAAAGGCCCTGTACCTTCTTCGCGCCCGATTGGTACGCAAGAAAAAGTGCGATTTCGCACGCTCCGTCCCTTACGTCCGCTCGCTCAACTGTGTGTAAACCGCCTCATAATCGCAACAGGCCTGCGCCCCTGACCGCATCGGCCCCACCAGCCGGAAACTGTCCATCCGCACATTGTCGTACGACACACCCCGCTCATCCACCAGCGTATAAGCCTGCCCGTCCGCCCACGCCGCGATCCGCTCCGCCAAGGCCGTCAACGCACCCACACTCGCCGCCGACAAACAACCGCTCTGCTTGAGCACCCGTCCCCGTCGGCCTAAGTCCACGCTCGCCAACCCATCCAAACCAGCAAAACCATACTCCGCCTGCGCCCGCCGCCAGGCCCCTGCCTCCAACCGGTGCTCGCCCCGTCCAAAAATCGCCACACCGCCAAATGTGATCGCTCGATCCGCCATTGCCTGCTCACTCTCACAAACGCCGCAGCCGTACTGTGCCGCCGCTCAACACCCTTTCGCCCACACCATCACCGTCCGTATCGATCCCTACACGCGCCCGCGACCGCGCCGTGTGAAACAGTTGCTTGTAATGCAGCGACTTCTTCCAATGCCCGCTCGCATCCTCCTTACCGCAACCGCTCGCCGCAAACACCGCCGCCAGCACCCCGCATACCGCCGCCTGACGCAACGAGCGACCGTCCACAATCTCCTCTACCGTCACCCCATCTTCACGCCCCGACTCAATCCCAAAATACTGCAACAGCCCATACGCCACTTCCTCCGCCTGCGGATCGAACGTGCTCACCCGATAGCTCACGCCGCTCCCGCTCGGCGCCGCCACCGCCGCACCATCACTACTCTGCCGCACCACCGACACAGTCAGCTGCGTCGCCGAATCCACCGACACAATCTCGTAGCACCCGTCCAGCTCCGCTCCGTCGTTCAAATAAACAACGTGACCCGCCTGCACCCCCGCTGCCTCAAACGCACCCGAAGCCGACGTCAGCGTCGTCCCACTCACCACCCCGTCACTGCCCGTACACAACGTTTGGCTCGCCCAGGCCAACTCCCGAAACAGCACCGGTTCCCACTTCAACAAGTCCACATCACTCGAAAACGTCGTCATAACTTATCTCTCTTTTCTTACGCTTGGGGCATAGCCGCGGTGAATCGCCTCGGCGACCACGTGAACCCAAAAAACGTAGCGGCCGCCCGGCGGGCGTACCCCGAAGGATACGCCCCGAGCCAAACCCAGCCCCACCAGACGCTGGCCCTCGCCGGACAGCTCACCCGTCCCTCCGACTCACCTTAGCTGGTGCTCAAACCGCGAATGCACCCGTGGGCCTCCTCGTTCCGCAACTCCAGCGTGTACTCGCCGATCAATTGCCCACACTCGTAGTCGCCCCCAGCCGCCAAAGGCTTGAAGTGAAAACTACGACCCGCCAGAGGCAACACCGCCGCCCGCGAACTGTCCAGCAGCAACACCGCGTCCTGTGGCACCCAACGCGATACCACCACACGACAACGCCCAAAGTCGCTGTCATAATAGCCCACCATGTCCCGATACGTCTGATCCGTCGGCCCGTAACTGCGACTGTCCGCCACAAAGTTGTTGATCTGACGCTTCTGGTACCCGTTCACCACAATCAAATCCACACCCGCACTGCTCGTCTCCCAGATCCGCCGCAACGCGTAATTGATCTTCGCCTCGTCCAGACCCGTCCCCGACGGAAATCCGCTCTCACCCGTCGCGAACACGTTCGTCGAAAGATGCTGCACGATCCCCTTCAGCGTCCGACGCACCGACGCCGAACCCTGCGGATTGGCCGCCGGCTGACCACCGTTGATCACCGTGTTCTCCAAATCACGCAACAGCTCACGCAACCGCTCCTGCTTCTGATAGTCCAGCTCGTCCGCCAGACCCAGCTGCCGCGACGCAAGGTCGCTGCCCGAAACCTCCACCGCCGCCGTCAAAATCTGCGTGTAATTGCCCCGACGCACCCGATTCGTAAACCGAGCCGTCGGCTTGGCCGCACCCTCCAACGCCGCGTTGCCCAGAATGTTCACCACCTGGTTGTCCGCCAGATCCTCCGCCGTCGTCCCCGCATAACCGCGAACCACCGTCAGCGTGTTCGTACTGATGCCCGACACCAGCATCAACTCCCCGCTGCCCTCAATCTGAATCTGATCCCCCACACGGAACCGATCCCCGTTATCCACCACAAAGTCCGTATCCGCCGCCGGATCCGTAAACGTGCTGTCATTCACCGCGTCCTTGTTCGGCAGCAGACTGTCCTCCAGCCACTCATGATGCGTGCTCCGAGCCGCATGTGTCGCATCGCCCAACACCTCCAACAACGGCGTCTCAAACGGCGACACAATCCCCACCAGATCCGATACATCCTCCGCCAACTCCGGTAGCGTCGTCCCCGCCGAATACGTTGCCTTACCCGTAAAACTCATCTACTATACCTCTTTCTGTCTCTGTCCAACGCTCTGCTGCGTCAACCGCAACACCTTACCTCAAGCGAACCAAACGCCCGCCCGCTTCACTCACCACATTCCACCAACCACGAATACTCCACCAAACCAACACCCTGTGCGCCCTCGCCTAACGCTGCACCGACCGCCGCAAACGCAAGTAGGCCTGCATGTCCCGCCGACTGCCGCTGCGACGCACCTGATCGGCCACCTGCCCCAACCGGTTGCCCCGGCCTGCAAAACCCGACCGCGCCCCCGCCGTCGGAGTCGCCAACGACACCCCCGGCAACACGCCGCCCCCACCAAACAACTCCGGCCGCTCCTGCCGCAACTGGCCCACCAACTGCTCTGCGCTGCACGTCTGCCCTGCCGACGCCCGACGCTTCTCCGCCAGAAGCAGCGCCACCTCCAGGTCGCTCGCACCCGCACGCGCCAAACGCTCCACCAGCTCCGCCTGGCTCGCCGCCGCCTCCGCCCGCGCCTCCGCCGTCGCCTGTTGCCGAGCCCGCTCCTCCAGCTCCCCCCGCAACGCCTCCACTCGCTGCTCCGCCGCCTGCGCCCGCTTGCGATAACGGATCGCCTCACCCACCGGCACCAACTGACTCGCCTCCTCAACCAGCCGCTGCTCCGCCGCGTCGGCCTCTGGCCCTTCCACGCCTTCCACACCCGATGACCCCAACGCCCCTTCACAGTGGGCTAACTGCTCCTGCGACATACTGTCCTCCGCTTATCTATCATATCCCTTACCCTCGCCTCTTAAAGCCCCCTACGTTAGTAGGGGGGCGTTAACCCTGTGTAACCTTAACCCGAAATCTCAGAATCTAAAGATTCTCTCTCTTCCGCCTGCTCCTCTCACGACTGCCCCACCGTCTCACCGTAACCCAGCTCCCGCAACACCGCCTCCGCCGGCACGCCCAACTCCCGCTTGAGCTTGGCCTCCTGCAGCTTCTCCATCAGATTCTCCGGCAGCGGACTGGGCCAGTGTATCTCAATCTCCCGCTCGGCCGGCTCGGTCGGAAACACACCCGTCTTATCCAGAAGCAACAGAATCATCCGACACATATCCCCCAGCCCCTTGCCGTAGCTCCGCCGCTTTCGCTCCGTCTTGGCCAGCACCCCCATCAGCGTCACCTTCAACGCCACCGCACTCGTCAAATTCCCGATCCGCCCCTTCAATATCCCCGCCGCCACCGACGCCACGCCGCTCGCCTTGTCCAGCGATTCCCGGATCGAACCAATATGCTCCAACTCGCTCGGACTGCCCGCGTCCCCCCCAAACTCCTCGATCCGCGCCTCCGGATTCTCCGTCGCCCACATCCGACCCGGCGATATCACCCGCTCCTCGAACCCCTCGATCCCCTTACCCAGATACATCTTGAAACTCTGAAACGTGATACGATTCGCCCGATCGCTCAAACGCGTATTCAACTCGTCCTGCAACGGAATCAAAGGCTCCACGTCGCTCTGTCCCTCGTAACGCAACGGCAAAGGCATGTTCTGAATGTGCACCACCGGCACCACCCCCAGCGGATTGACACCCTCACCCACCAGCACCGCGTCCTCATACCGCTGCCACGCATCTGGCCCCAACACCTCCACATTGTGCGTCTCCCGTTGACGACTCGTCAAACGCCCCCGCCCGTTCGTCGTCCGCAAGGGCCCCTCCGAATCCGCCAGCACGTTGTGCCGCTGCCAGAAATGCTGCACGTAGTACCGCATCGTGCGATAATCCTGCTCGTCGAGAATAGGCAGACTTCGCGGCGCCTCAATCGCCTCCAGCATCACATCTCGTACCGCTTGCAGCACTGCCTCAAAACTTCTAGGCTGCCGGCCCGCCAAGTCCACACCATCCTCGCCGCCGTTTCCTCCCCGCCACCGTACTATCACATCCACAAACCCGTACACGCTGCCCAGCAACGCCAACTCTTGCAGATAACTGGCCCCACCATTCGCATCCAGAACCGCACTCAACACCCGCTCGATCTGCTCGGCGCGACCCGCATCCGCCGCCCGCGAATGGATCCCCACCCGCTTGCCAAACAGAAAATCCACCATGGCGTCAATCCGCCACGAAATATCATTCTCAACCACCACCTCCTTGCGGCGAACCCCCTCCGCCTCCCGACCGCTGAGCGTCCCGCCATAAAACCCGTACCGCGTCCCCGTGATACGACTCGGCAGACCATACTCCTGACTCTGACGGTAAGGCCGCGCACTCTCATTGGCCCCATCCCGCCACGAACCATCCAACGCCACCTCACGCATCTCGTTGCGGTAATACTGCCACAACCTCTCGTAATGCAGCACCTGATCCATCCCCTGCTCTTGCAGAAGGTACTCCACAAACGCCTCGTCCGGACCACCGTCACCAAACACCGAAAAATCAAACGCCATCGCCTACCCTCGCCCCTCGTCATCGGCCCCGTACCCGCACGCCGCTCACACTACCTCCACCCTGGGACCAATCGTCACCTTCGCGCCCGTCGCAGCCCCCCCACACCACCTCCCTGCACCCTAACTGCCCAAGCCACAACAACCTGCCCCATCCAAAAAAAAATCCCGCCTCCCTGCACACCCCGCCACCACCGCGCCGATACGCCCACCCACAACAACCTGCCTCCGCCGCCAGACGCCCGAAAACCCGCCGCACCGTCGAAAGAATCCCCCTCTTCCAGGTGGCCCAGCCCCCACAACCGCATACCATTAGATATGAAAAAGACTCATCAAACCCCCACCGCCACCCTGCTCATACTGCCGCTGTCCCTCAGCTGCCTGGCCCTGACCAGCTGCAAAGAAAACAGCCTCCAGCAAACCACAGTGCTGCCCATGCCCCAGCCGCGCGACCTGCTTATCGACGACTTCGCCCGCCAGAACGACACCCCACCCGCCGCCAGACAATGGCAATTCATCTCCGACCAGGTCATGGGAGGCCGCTCCACCGGCGCCATCGACATCGTCCAGTGGGACAACCGACCCTGCCTCCGCATGACCGGCTCACTCTCCCTCGAAAACCGCGGCGGCTTCATCCAGGCCCGCACCAAACTCAACCCCAAGGCCAAGTACTTCGACGCCCGCCCCTTTACCGGCGTCCAGGTCGTCGTCAAAGGCAACAACGAAGCCTACGCCATCCACCTCCGCACCAAACACACCTGGCTACCCTGGCAATACTACCAGGCCACCTTCGGGACCGACGGAACCTGGCAGACCATAAAACTACCCTTCGACACCTTCCAGCCCTTCTCCCTCGCCAACACCCTCGACACCGCCACCCTCAAAACCATCGCCATCGTCGCCATCAAAAAAGAATTCGACGCCGACATCCTCGTCGACCAACTCTCCTTCTACACCGCCCCCGACAATCCCTAACCTGCCGCCTCTGCCCCTCACACCGCCCCAGCCACACACACCAGCCGCCCACAAGCAAACCACGCCGCCTCTGCCCCAAAGCAAGCCTGCCCAACCTCCTGGCAACTCGACGTTAGCACACAGCAGCCCCGCCCCACCCCCGACAAAGCCTTCCGAACCGCAAAGCAACTCGACTCTGCCGCAAGGCAAGCCGACTTGCTTGCAAAGTAAGCCGACTTAGCCGCAGAGTAAGCCGTCCCAGACACAAAGTAAGTCTGCTCTGTCACAAAGTAAGCCTGCCCAAAGACAAAGTAAGTCGACTTAGAGACCAAGCAGCTGCCATATATGGACCTTGACGGCCCGCACCCCTGCCGTAAACCCATCCACAACAAGACGTTACACCACCGCCCGTCGCGAAAAACCACTTATCGGCCTCAAAACTCAAGACCTCACCACAGAGGCACAGAGACCCCAGAGAAGACAAGAACTCTTCGACAGGATTCACAAGAGTGACAGGACCGCTGCGCGGAGACGGACAAGAAAACCTAACCACGGATTACACGGAGTAAGAAGAAGAACCGCTGCTGACGCCGATTCGCACGCATTGCCCCCCCCCGCACGACAACAACCTCTATCGCCGGTTGCGTTTGCGATTCTGCCTCTGGCGTTTGCGATTCTGTCGACGCTGTTGCCGCGCCTGGCTTCGCCCATGTTGCGGCTCAGGCGAAGCCCCCCACAGCCCAAAGGACGGCCGCCGCCTGGCCTGCTCCTCAGGAACGAGGCCGAGCCCTGTGACGCCCAAGTCCCGACGTACCGTATCCCAGTTACCCACGATTTCCTCATCCACGCGCCGGGCGGCGTACGCCCGCTCGATCACCTCCGCCGCTTCCACAGCGCCCAGCGACAGAAGGTAGGAAATCAGGAAAGCGTTAAGCTCGTGCTCATTAACCTCGTACCGCCGCAATTGCTCCGTCAGGACCGCCAACACCGCTTCGCGCGCCGCCGGTAACGCTGCCCCACACAACAGTGACCATTGGCCACGCAGATGCGCGGAAACAGCCTGTGCCCGTCATCGGCCAGGTAGGTCGCCAGCTCCGCCAGAGCCGCCGGTCCGATCAGACCAAATACCTCCGGCATTTCCTCGAGATACCAGTCGTCGTCTGCGTCATCGAGCCCGTCGAGCAGGCCCAGCAACGTGCCGACAGCCGCCGACGCCCGCAACTGACCCAGCGCCCGCCAGGCGTGAATCGGCGCATAGATACTCAGGTCGTCCTTATCCTTCGGCCAGTTTTCCCGCTCGAGCCACCGCCGCGCCGTCGCCAGCAGCACCGGCACATCCGCCTCCGTCAAAGCCACAGCCGCTACGTAATCGGGCTCGCCCCGGCGCCAACGCAACATGGTGCGTGGATCCCCCATCGCCTCCAACGCCCCGACCACCACCTGCTCGCGTTCTTCGTCCATTGCCGCATCCGTCCTCACGCCGCCTTTCAGGCGACCGAATCCAGAAAATCCTCCAACCGGTCAAAAAGCTTATCCAGTTCCCCCTGCAGCTTGCGGTCCTTGCAGTGATTGGCCGCCGCGGCCACGTGGCCCTGCATATCCTCGTAGACCCACAGCGGCAAATGCAACCGTACGCCCCGCCGATCCACCACGCCCAACAACTCCTCGGGCTCCGGGTAAAACGTCTCGTCCCGAATCAAGGCTATCTGCCGCCGCGTCAGCACCAACTCATACAACGCCTCGCCCGACATGGAGCTGTCATCGTTCATTATCGCTTCCTCCTGACTGGTCCTGCCCAAGAAGCATAGCACCCCCACCGCACCCCGACAAGACCAAAACACCACACAAAATTGCCGAGAACACAGAGACCGCAGAGAAGACAAAAACTCTTGGACAGGATTAACAAGATTGACAGGATAACCGCGCGGAGACGGACAAGAGAAAGCGAACCACGGATTACACTGATTACACGGATTAAGAAGAGCAACCACCGATAACATTGCTTTCAAGAAAGACAGAAAAACCCACCACAGAGAGCACAGAGAACACGGAGTTTCAGAAGAGAAGAGCTTCACCACGAAGGCCACGAAGCACACGAAGAAGATCAGATTTCGTGACGGGATTAACGGGGATTATTTGGAAGTTTGCAGGGCAGTAGGTGGCTTGCATTTTGGCAGATTGAACCCCGTGGCTAATTCCACCGTATCGCAATAGATATCGATGTCGTATTTGCGCCGTTGGATCGTTTTGTAAATGCCCTTTGCGGTCGAAAACAAGTGCCCGCTGACATAGAGGAATGGCGCAACGTGGTTTCGCTCCCAATTACCTCGTCGAACACATTTCAGCCGGGCAGGCTGCAATTCATGGACGAGGCCCACGAAGCTGGCGACCAACTCTGCGTAAGCAGACATGTGTTTAGCTTCGCCGAAGCTTACGAGGAGCGAGTTTGGAACGGCATCATCAGTCCGATAGGCGTCAAGCGCGCCTTGCTCGCAGCGTACAATGGCGACATCCAGGCAGATGTTTGCGTGGGGGTAACCGCCCTTATAATGATACGTCGCAACGCGCAGTTGATGGCGTACTTCTATGGGTTCTTCGCCATCTTTGGTACAACGAGCATAGGAATATCCACCAGGCCGTCCACGCGTACTGAATTTTAATCTGATAAACCTGCCCGGCTGCTGTATTTTGGGATCAAACGGATTAACGATTTCGACGCTCCAGCCGTTCTCTTCATACCATTTCACCACAGCACAAAAGGTAAACGCCTCAAACACCTGGTTTACGGTACGCCCAAAGTGGGATATCGCCTGGCTATTTGCAGCGAACAAAGCCTTGATCGTATGGCCAGCCTTGTCTACATCAATCCATTTGCGCATCGAGCAATACCCTTAGCATGTTCGCAACGTAATCCCACGGGTAACGGCCTGCTGCGAATTGATCAATTTGATACTCACCCAAGAGCAACACCAGCTTGGAGTGCACCCTCTTCCAGGCGGCAATATCCCGCGAGCCCTCTGAGAAATCCGTGCTGCCCACCGTGAAGCCATCCACGTCGAACGATCTGGCAATGTTAACCGCACCCTCTGCCGCCTTGATACCGTCTTCGAGATACCGGCAGACAACGATTACCAAGACGGCCGCCTGGATATCAGCAAGATGATCGTGGAGAAATTGGCGTCGTTGCACTTTTGACAGGTGGCGCGCATCCAATTGCCGCACCGTGATTTCTCTGGTGTATTTGTCTAATGACGAGAATCGGTGGCGCAATGAGTGCGGCAGCGCCATCAGCAGGCCATGGGAGATACTTGCCATTGGGGGATCCTTCAGGTGCTACATTCCCACCTCATTGCGTAACACCTTCTATAAGCGGCAGTTCTTTGTTCTGCTCGACGGCGGCCTGCTCGGCGTGGATCATCTATCTTTAGCCTCCGCCAAGGCAATAATCTTGTCGGCAAGCAAGAAACCCTCGTGGGTCACGGTATACACAACCCCTCGAGCATACGCCACAAGGTCATTAGCCTGCAAATGGTCTAACGCATCCTTGCGCTTTGCGTCTTCTCTCATCGCGTTAATGTCTGTGCCTCTCGTATTCATGTAGGACTTATCGCAAATCATCCCCTTGCCCTTGGTGACTGCGCCCAGCAGCAACTCTATGGCGTGCGATGGCAAATCTACGTCAGGGGTCGTTTCGTGAGCGGCTTCGCTATGGCGTAATACGCCTATGAGATTGGAAACGATAACATCGCAATCGTCTGTGGGCACATTCACCGAGCCGGGCAGTTTTCCATCGTTTACCATGGCTATGAGAGCAGACCGGTGCCCCTTTAACTCATCAACGGTGAATCTACGGGTGAGTTTGGTATGCGTATGAACGTCCGAATGACAGGTCAGACAGACTGGGATCAGATTGTCAATGGCATCGGTTCCGCCGTCAGATTGTTCCACAATGTGATGAATCTGCAAATGAAGCGGCTCAAAACGCCGGCATATACAGCAGCGCCGTCCGCACTGCACCATCAATTCATCAACTACACTTTGCGGTATGGACATGTTACTTTCCCCAGACCTCATCCAAGACCGCCTTGATCTTGGCCTCGAAAAGACCGATCAGCTTCTTGTTCTGCTCGACAGCGGTCTGCTCGGCTTCTATTTCGGTTACGAGCTGTTGCCGGGTTTCCAAGCCTGGGAACGGAATCGGAATAGTATTAAGAGCACGCTGGTTGAGTTTGGGTTGTGCGGAACCTGTAATGTAATTGTCCAAGGGAATAGAATTCAAATATCGCTCCACAAACACCTGCGTTGCTTTGTCAGGAAACCTTAGAACGTGAGCATGATTGTTAACCCAACATTTGCCAGAGACCGAAAAAGCGATGGGTGTCACCCTAGCCAATAGGTTAGCACCGTCTTCAGAGATCAGGAGCAAGTCGTCATCGAAAATATAGTCGGCTACGTAGTCAACAATGCCAGATGCACCGTAATATGGGTAGGGTCCAGACACACGATCACACTTTGTGATCGGCACCCTTTTGCCGTCAAGGTTTTCAGCTATTTCACCCAGCTTGACCACCGGCCATTCGGGGTCGATCTTGAGGGTGGGTTTCCAGGTTTCGACGATGGTGCGGGCGGCGTCGATGATCTTCTGGTAGCCCTCAATCTCGGCGACGATCTTCTCCTGCACCGCCAGGGGCGGCAAAGGGATAGGCGTCTGTGCGAGAGCAGCATTGCCGATACCAACTTGATTTACCCATTCGTGACACAGACCCGCAAAATACTGCTTTTCGAAGAGGCGCTGGACAATGGCAGCCAGAAAACGCGGGATGACTTTCTTATTTGCACGAAGTCTGGTAATATGGTTCGAGAAAGCCGCCTGAATATCATGGCCTACAAGACAGGTTTTGCCAACTAGTGCCTTACTATTCGTATTATTGAACAGCACATCCCCAACCCGGACGAATGCGTCAGGTCGAGCCGCCGAAGCGGGCACGTACTTTGACCCTTCCAAGACCAACCTTCCGTCCGCCGATATGTTCATCGGGCGTAGATGTAGCAAATCGCCCGTATTGCCGTTGGCTTTCCCAAAGGCAAACCCGGACTTGATTTTCTCGCATATATCCGCCAAGGAAACCACGGGCCACACACTTTGCCCATGATGTTCAAACTTGCGATAGCGTTCGCCGGTGAGGTTGTAGTCGTCGGAGGCGGCGATTTCTTCCTTGCTGACGGCGTGGGCGAGATCATTATCGGCGATGGTCTTGTCATCGGCCAGGGTAGCCCGGTAGCGGGTCAGGTAGTCCAGGGCGTCGGGCAGGTCGTCCTTGTCGGTGGGGCGGCGCTGGGCCCCCAGGTCGAAGCCGTCGGCCTCAATCTTGACGAACAGGACCTTATCCAGACGCCGGGCCAGCGAACGGTCCATGAGCAGGATACTGGTCTTGACGCCGCTGTAGGGCTGAAAGACACCGGCGGGCAGCGAGACCACGGCCCAGAGGTAGTTTTCGATGAGCATCTGGCGCAGCTTTTTGTAGGCGCGCTGGCTCTGGAAGATGATGCCTTCGGGGACGATGACGCCGGCGCGGCCGGAGGGGTTGAGGTGTTCGGCGATGTAATCGACAAAGAGCACTTCCGAGCGTTTGGCCTGGATGGCAAAGCGCCCGTGCGGTCGGATGCCGCCTTTGGGCGACATGAAGGGGGGATTGGCCAGGATCACGTCGAAGCTGTCGCCCCAGCGATCCTCATCGGTGAGCGTGTCGTATTCGAAGATATGGGGCTCCACGAAGCCGTGCAGGTACATGTTGACCAGCGAGAGGCGGACCATGTCGTAGGAGATATCGTAGCCGACGAAGTTGCGGATGAGCCGCTTCTTCTGCGGGGTCGAGAGCTTGGGGTGGTGCTTGAGGATATGCTTGTAGGAGCTGATGAGAAAGCCCGCCGTGCCGCACGCGGGGTCGAGGATGGTCTCGCGCGGCTGGGGATCGACGGCGGCGACGATGAAGTCGATGATGTGGCGCGGGGTGCGGAACTGGCCCGCCTCGCCCTGGCTGCCCAGGACGGAAAGCAGGTACTCGAAGGCGTCGCCGAGCCTCTCGCTGTGGTCGTAGCTGAAGTTGTCGATTTCCTTAAGGAAGACCCGTAGCGTCTCCGGGTCGCGATAGGGCAGAAAGGCGTTCTTGAAGATGTCCCTAAAGAGTTGGGGGATGTTGGGGTTCTGCTCCATCTTTAAGAGGGCCTCGGCGTAGAGCAGCAGCAGTTCGTGGCCGCCCACGCGCGGATCGAAGATGGCCGACCAAGCGTACTTGGCGTACTTGCCCACGAAAAAGGCGGGCTTGCCGCCCATGCCGACGGACTGCTTGTCCATGTCGTCCATGAACTTGTAGATCAGGGCGATGGTGATCTGCTCGACCTGCCCCTTGGGGTCGGGCACCTTGCCCACCAGTATGTCGCGGCAGGAGTCAATCTTACGTTTGGTTTCGGTGTCAAGCACGACTATTTCTTTCGCTTTTTTCTTCTTCGATTCTTGTGTTTGCGCTTAGTGGCACAATTCACACCAGCACTTTGCGCGGGATAGCAGCGGTTAAGGAGGGGCTTGAGTTTCCTTCTACTGGTATCTGCGTTCACCCAATTTTGCGCGCCTTTTAGCATCCGCTCTGGTATTTTATCGTTAGCGACCTTCCGGTAGAATGCCTGCAAAAAAACAATCCCATCATAGCGGTCAAGACTAGCAACATGATCAGCAAAATCAACCAGGTCGGCCCAGTTCAATTCGTGATATTTTTGATCCGTTAGAATAGTGTTGTATGCATCGTACGTTTTATCCCAATAACCTTGAACAAACGATAAAAACCCTACGTTGACATGTAGCCTTGCCCACACAGAGTCGGCAATCTGATACCCCTGCCCCTTGAGGCTGAGAACTTTTGCCGCAAACTTGTCCGTAAGTTCAATCGTGCCATCCAAGTCACCAACAAGAAATCGAATTCGGCCAAGTGAGGTTGCAACATCGGGAAATTCATCAAAATAACACAACGTAGTCTCTGCATACTGGCGGGCGGCATTAAGTGCATCATAGTCTGGCATGGCGGCCACGCTAAATTGTGTTCGAGCGAGCCTTGCTCGCATGTCTAAAAAACGCACCTGGACTCTCGGTGACTTGCCTTGTGCAACATGACTAAGTGATATGTCAAGGTGTCGCAATATAATAGCAGCATCATCATATTCTCGCTTGAAATATAGCAAGGTTCCCACAAAGAGAATCAAGGCATCATGGAAATTATGTGCTTTACCATCAATGATGTCTATTAAATTATCCGGGCGTTTTCGCGTGATATCTAGACCAGCAGGAAAGGTGGTTTTTAGGAACGCAGCATATTCTGGTTCGGATGCCACAGTAACTTGGATACTCTCAGCAAATGGTTGCCGAAGGTTATCTGTGCCTTCGGTTGACACCTTGGCCGACCTTTGCACCATTGTGACAATGGCAAAACCATATCGTTTCATAAAGTTATGCATGGCTTCAGCAGTGTTTGCCTTTGACTGCGGAATGAAACGTAGGCTTACCTTACCTTTGATCATATTGGATTTTAACAGTTGGGCAAGAGTAACCCTTGTTCGTTTCCAGTCGCCTATATCCACTCCATAGCTGTCATACGCAACGCCTATTTTTACCCCGCGGCCGGTGCGCAAGTATATTTGGGAAAGGATGAGCCAAATCAAAAGACCAACCAGAGGAAAACCGATGAAATAGCTTAATTGCCACCAGGGGTATACAGTCTCACCTGCTTTTGGCATATGCTGAGGAAAACAGTTGAACTGAACAAGCGTCCAAGCAATCGCAAGCCCAATCCCACAAGCGCACACCGCACCTCTTTTGGTGAGCCAGGGCCCGAATGACCTGAGCCCAGCGAGATATTTGTCAAAAGAATATGGTGCGGCCATATGTACCTACGGGTTAGTGTGCCCACTCTTGCGGTACGCATACACTATGTTGGCGGTGTTGTCTCCGCCACCGGGGCCACCATCGGTCCCTAGCGTTTCGATACAGTGCTTTTCAATGTGTCGTGCATCCTCTTCCGATGCCGTCTTGCGATAAATCCATGCATCCTTATTCTCGATAACATTGTGCTGTCTGAATAGTCGACTTCTAGCATCATGCGTTACCCCGACATACCACTCCTTGTAGTCGCCTCCGCACATGGCCATATGTTGCGTTAGCTCTTGGACTATTTTACTAGTGTCCATAATTGCTTTCCTTGCCTAAAGGAACCTATTCAGCGGCACATAATCCTTGACGTATTCCGGTATCAGCGTACGCAGTTCGGGCGTAAGGTTCTGGAAGTCCCCGGCCAGGGGCGTGGTGTAGAAACGGCCATATTGCTCTGATTCGATGATGTCGCGAATTTCCGGGTCGGTCACGTAGGCCTTGAGGAAGTTCTTTACCGGCAGGACCTCGTCGCTGGACGGCTGGTGGATGGCGATGAATTTATCGCACTCTTCGTCTAAGAGTTCCTCGCGGCTCTTGAAGCCGGGAATGAAGCCGAAGGCCTTTTCGAGGATTTCCCGCAGGGTCAAGCGCCGATCCACGGCGGCAGCGCGGCGCAGCTTGTCCAGGTTGAAGTAGTCTTCGGGCTTGTTGAAGAGGTGCTCGATAATGTAGGACTCGGCGGCGGCGAAGTCGCCCTGCTGGACCTTGTCCACGACAAAGGGCTCGGTCTTGACGGTCTGCTCGAACTTGCCAAACATCTCGCGGTCGATCCGCATGCCCTCCAGGCCGATGGGGGTCTCTTTGAGGCTCTTTAAGGGGTCGGGGTCCACGTTGGCATAATCGCCGGTGCGCACGACCGGTCCGCCGCCGCCCCCGCCTTCCCCGCCGCCGATGGCCGGTAGTTCAATCACCTCGTCGTAGTTGTACTTGTCTTCGAAGTATTCACAGTTGGCAAAGAAATCAAAGAGCTTGTAGGCTGTTTTGGGGGCAGCAACGGGCTCGCTATCTCCACTGGGCGTGCGCCGCTGATACTCAAAACTCCACAGGCGCGTGCCCCGGCCCTTCATCTGGACGAAATCCTGCGGCGAGAAGATCGGCCGCATGAGGCAGAGATTTAAGAGGTCCTCACAATCGTAGCCAGTGGTCATCATGCCCACGGTGACGCAAACGCGGGTTTTGCTGGTTTTATACCCCGCCAGTTCCTCCAGGAAGCGGCTGTGCTGATTGAGATTATTGTTGGCGAAGCTAACGGTGAACTGCTGGGCGTTGGGGATACGACTGGTAACCTGAACCGCAAAGTCAGAATTGTACTTGCCCGGCCAGAGCTTATCGGCCATTTCGTTGAGTATCTGCGTGAGTTTGCAGGCGTGGTCTTGGGAAACGGCAAAGCAGAGCGTCTTGCCGACCTCGCCGGTTAACGGGTCGCGCAGGGCGTTCTCCAGAAGGGTCTTGCAGAAGATGCTGTTGGTCTTGTCCGAAAGAAACCTGCGCTCGAAGTCGCGATGGGTAAAGATGGCCTCATGCTCCTCGCCGTCTTCGTCGGTGATCATGACGGCGTAGCCCTCATCGGAGAGCAGCTGGGTGGTGATCTCCGTGCGGGCGTCAACGGTGATAGGATTGACCAAAAAGCCATCTGCCACGCCGTCCAGCAGGGAGTAGCGGAAGGTGGGCTGGCCCGAGGTGCAACCGAAAGTCCGGTAGGTGTCGAGGAGGAGCCGCCGTTCCATTTCCCGCGGGTCGCGGGCGTCGGGGTTCTTGATATTCTTGAGGTAATCCTTGGGCGTGGCGGTCAGGCCCAACTTATAGCCGACGAAGTATTCGAAGACGGCGCGGGCGTTGCCGCCGATGCTGCGGTGGGCCTCATCGGAAATCACCAAGTCAAAGTCAGTGGGGCTAAAGAGGTCGCGGTATTTGTTGTTGACCAGTAGGGATTGCACCGTGGTGACAACAATCTCGGCCCTGCGCCAATCGTCGCGGTTGTGCTTGTAGATGACGGTGATACAGTCGTTCTTGAGATAGCGAACGAAATTCCTGTGCGCCTGCCGCTCCAGGTCGAGCCGGTCCACTAGGAAGAGGACCCTACGGGCGTTGCGGGTCCGAAGAAAGAGCTTGATGGCCGCCCCGGCCACCAGGGTCTTACCCGTGCCAGTGGCCATCTCGAAAAGAAAACGATTTTGCCCTTCATCGACCGCCTGCTGGATGCACTGCACCGCCCGGACCTGATAGGGGCGCAGTAGCTTGAGGTGATTATCCGCAAGAAAGGCGTCCCGCTGGCTCTCATCCTGCCAGCGCGGGTCCCGCTCATAATTTGGTTTTTGGGTCAACAGGATGTAGTCACGCTCGACCCCCTCGCGGACCAGATTGCCGGGGTTGGGCTTGAATTGGGTATGATCGCCCAAAGACAGCTGCGTCGGCAGCGTACTGATGACCTGGGGATTGCCCGATTCTAGGTCCCAGAAGTAATGAAGATTGCCGTTAGAGAGGAGCACAAAGCGACATCGCTGGCCCTGGGCGTAACGACGGGCCTGCTCCTTGCCGTCCAAGGGCTGTCGGCCTTCGCGCTTGGCCTCCAGGACCGCTAGGGGAAACCCTTGCCCGTCCAGCAACAGGTAGTCTATGAAGCCCTGGGTCGTCTTCTCAAAATCCTCGCCGAAGTCATCGAGCAATTGTTCGGTTATCTTGACGTTGTTTTCCAGACAGATATTGGCCGGACCGTGCGCATCATCAAAGAACCGCCAGCCGCTGTCCTGCAGCAGCCGGTTGATCTTGATCCTCGCCTTGGCCTCTTTACCCATAGCCGCCCCTTCGTTATCACTACTCCCGCCGTTCTGTTCGCCCCACCGGCCAAATTTCCATCTTACCGGACCTTCCCGGCCCGCCGCCCGAAAAACTCAGAAAAAACCTGCACTCGACATTCCCTGCCGTCCCGTAAAAAGCCCCGCCCGTCTCGGGGTCGTACGGCCTGTGTACCCTACGCCGCCAGCGGCGGCCTGTCAAGGGGCAAAGCAGCCTCTTTAATGCCTTTTACCCGGCACGTTACGGCGACCTTCCTGTGACATTGGCGTCGGCGTCCCTGGTGCGGCCTTGCCTCTCCGAAAATCCGCGTAATCCGTGCAATCCGTAGTTAGTCTTCTCCGCGGTCTCTGCGGCCTCTGCGTTGAAGTCCTGCAATCTGCGTCATCCGCGAAATCTGCGGTTATTCTCTGTCTGCAATCCGCGTCTATCCGCGTCAATCCGTGGTTGCTGCTCTTCTCTCCTGACTTCTGCCTCCTGACTCCTGACTACTTCCCAAATCCTGTCCATCCTGTTAATCCTGTCCAAGGGTTCTTGTCTTCTCTACGGTCTCTGCACCTCTGTGGTGAGTCCTTCTCTTCTCTGACAATCCGTGCAATCCGTGCAATCCGTGGTTGCCTTTATCTCAGTTCTCCTTCGCGTGCTTCGTGCCCTTCGTGGTAAAGCTCTTCTCTTCTCCGAAAATCCGTGAAATCAGTGCAATCCGTGGTTAGCCCTCTCTCTCTTCTTCTTCGTGCTCTTCGTGCTCTTCGTGGTGAAGCCCTCTTCTGCCGCCGCCCTTAGTTCTGGTACGAGAATTATTTTGTAGTTGTAATAGTTTGTTATCAAGTAGACCCACGATTGGTTCGATAGCAACCACAGACAGAACCCCCGGCCCGGGCGGCTGTGAGTGTCCCTCGTGGCAGGCCGGGTTTTTCGGGAACGCATTAACAGGGGCCTTGCGAGCGGCGCAGGGCCTTGCAAGAGGCGTACGGTCGCCGCGGGCGACGTGACGCCGTCACGGACAATTCTCTTTGAGGAGGTACCAACCATGGCGACATTTCCCAAGGCCGAACCGCAGGTGGCCGACCTGGCCCAGACGATGATCAGCGGGCTGGGCGACAACCCGGAGATCTACCCCACGCCGCCCGTGGCCACCACGGACCTGATGACGCTGACCAGCGCCTACAGCACCGCCAAGAACGCCGCCGTGGCCGCTGCCGCCGCTGCTGAAGCCGCCACACTGGCCAAGACCGAGGCGCTGCTGGAACTTGTCGCAGCCATGAAAAGCGACATTCGCTATGCCGAAAACACCGTCGACTTCGAAGACGACAAGCTCAAGCTCATCGGCTGGGGAGGCCGCAAAGCCCCTACGCCACTGATGCCACCGGGCCAGACGCTCACCCTCACCGTCGTCAAGCAGGGCGAAGGCTGGGTCCAGCTGACCTGGAAGGCCCCCGTCGACGGCGGCAAGCCCAGTGCCTACAAGGTCAACCGGCGCGAACGGCCCGAAGGCCCCTGGCAGGACGTCCACACCGCCGTCACCACCAACGCCACCCTCACCGATCAGCCGCGCGGCAAGGAACTCGAATACCGCATCATCGCCGTCAACAAGGCCGGCCAGGGCGACCCCTCCAACACCGAAATGGTCGTCCTCTAAGCTCTCCACACCCGGTCACGACAAACCCAGGGCCGCCGGCGCCACCATGCCCGCGGCCCTTGTCTTTTGGCGAACCGCTGGCCACAGCCCGCCACCACCGCGCCACCTGGTGCGCCCAGAGCCACCCACCCCCCAACTTCCTCATTGACACAAACTTACCTTCTTGGCATCATGACCCTGGCCGCCGTCAGGCACTGGCTCACTACCACGACACCTGCCATGAAAGAGACGCCCATGCCCGTTTTCGATATCTACGATGCCAAACCACCCCGCCGCGTCATCACCGATGACAAATGCATCACCATCGGACGCACCGCCGACAACGCCGTCATCATCGACGACCGACTCGCCAGCCGCATCCACTGCGAAATCCAGGCTTCCGACCAGGGCTACCTCATCCGCGACCTCAAAAGCCGCAACGGCACCCACCTCAACCAGGACCTCGTCGATCAACCCGCCCTCCTCGTCGACGGCGACGAGATAGGCCTCGGCCACGCCACCGTCCGCTTCTACGCCAGCCTCGACAGCCTCCCCCAAAACGCCCCCAAACTGCCCACCCTCAAAACTTCCACCACCAGCAAACCCGCTACCCCGCCCGCCTCACGCCCCGCCGGCTCCGCCTCCAGGAAACCTGCCGCCGCCCGCAAACAAGCCAAACAACCCAAACGAGCCGCCCGCACCCCACGCCCCCCGCGCCAGCAGACGGCCCCTGCCCCCCAACGACCCGCAACACCACCCCCCGACGACGCCGCCCCCAACGGCCTCGACGCCCAGATACAACTCATCGAATCCGACCTGCCCGCCGCAACCGCTGCCACCGCCCCCTTCAAAGGCCAACTCAACGTCAACCACATCATCCCCCTCAACGCCGAAGGAAAACCCGCCCACCCCGTCGGCAAACAGGCCTCCGATGTCTCCCTTGCCATGCTACGCCTCAAAGAACTCCTGCTCAAAGCCCTCCAATTCGCCGCCACCGACATCCACGTCGAACCCAAAGAACAAAACCTCGACGTCCGCTACCGCATCGACGGCTCCCTCCACCGCATCGAATCGCTCGATTTCCCCATCGCCAAAGCTATCTACTCCATCGTCAAACTCCTCTGCAACCTCGACATCACCAAGAAAGGCATCATGCAGGACGGTAGCTTCGCCGTCCAGCTGCCCGACCGACGCGTCGACCTCCGCGTCTCCATCGCACCGTCCACCCGGGGTGACAAAATGGTCCTCCGCGTCCTCGACAAAAGCCTCGCTCCCCAGGGCCTCCAAAGCCTCGGCATGGAACCCTACATCCTTGAACAGGTCCAGAATAAAGCCTTCCGCGAATCCAGCATGATCGTCATCTGCGGACCCACAGGATCCGGAAAAACCACCACCGTCTACGCCATCATCCAGGAAATGAACGCCCAGACCAAAAACATCGTCACCGTCGAAGACCCCGTCGAATACAAACTCGACAACGTCACCCAGATCCAGGTCAACCCCAAATTCGACATCACCTTCGCCGCCGCACTCTCCTCCCTCCTCCGACAGGACCCCGACGTCATACTCATTGGCGAAATGCGAGACAGCGCCACCGCCCAAATGGCCCTCCAGTCCGCCATGACCGGCCACCTCGTCCTCTCCACCGTCCACGCCCGCGACGCCATCGGCTCCATCTTCCGACTGCTCGACCTCGGCGTCGAACCCTTCCTCCTCGGCTCCGCCCTCACCGCCGTCCTCGCCCAGCGGCTCCTGCGAAGACTCTGCCCCAAATGCAAAATGAAATTCCGACCCGCCATGCGCGAAATCTCTCGACTAGGCCTCGACGAACTCGCCGGCACCCACCTCTACACCGCCGTCGGCTGCGACCACTGCCTCGGCATAGGCTACAAAGGACGCGCCGCCATCTTCGAAATGCTCGCCATTACAGACCAGGTCCGCGACGCCATCTCCGTCAAACCCACCATCCAGCAGCTACGCGTCGCCGCCGGTGACTGGATCTTCCAGACCCTCCGCGAAGACGGCATCAAAAAACTCCGCCAGGGACTCACCTCCCTCGACGAATTCCAACAGGCCGTCCCCAAAGAATAACACACACGTGTCGCGGGCATCTTGCCCGCGCATATACCCCCGTCGCCGTAGGCGACACCTTAAACGCGTCCACCCCAACACCCCTGCGCACAAAAAAACGCCGGCAGGCATCCAGCTTATCTCTTTAATAACCTCAACGCCCACCGGCGCGCTTCACATATCAATTCGCAACGTGAACCCGCAGGCCCACGCCTTCACTACGCCTTCAAAGCCAGCTTCTTCAACTTCGCCGCCTTGTCCGTCTTCTCCCACGTAAACGCGTCACCCTTCTGCCCAAAGTGCCCGTTCCGCGCCGTCTGCAAATAGACAGGACGCATCAGCTTCAAATGCTTGATGATCCCCGCCGGCGTCAACGGAAATACCTCCCGCACCAGATCCGCCAGCCGATCGTCCGACACCTTGCCCGTACCCGACGTGTCCACATACACCGACACCGGCTCCGCTACCCCGATCGCATACGCCAACTGAACCTCGCACCGCTGCGCCAGCGACGCCGCCACAATGTTCTTCGCGATATACCGCGCCATGTACGACGCCGACCGGTCCACCTTCGACGGGTCCTTGCCCGAAAACGCCCCGCCCCCGTGACGGCCGGCACCACCGTACGTGTCCACAATAATCTTCCGACCCGTCAAGCCGCAATCACCATGAGGCCCACCCACCACAAAACGACCCGTCGGGTTCACAAATATCTTCAGCTTCTTGTCCACCAGCCGCTTCGGCAACACCGGCGTAATCACTTCCTTGATAATCCCCGCACGCAACGCGCGATACTTCACATCATCCGCGTGCTGCGTCGACACCACCACCGTGTCAATCCGCACCGGCTTGTCACCCTCATACTCCACCGTCACCTGACTCTTGCTGTCCGGACGTAACCAAGGCAGCTTCTTCGACTGACGCACCTTCGCCAGCCGCTCCACCAGCCGATTCGCCAGATAGATCGGCAACGGCATCAACGCCGGCGTCTCGTTACAGGCGTAACCAAACATCATCCCCTGATCGCCCGCCCCCTGCTCCTCATACATCCCCTCACCCGCCGTCACACCCTGGCTGATGTCCGGCGACTGCTTGTCCAACGCCATCACCACCCCGCACGAATTCCCGTCAAAACCGTACGCCGGATCATCATAACCAATCTCGCAGATCGTCTTACGAGCCACCGCCGCAATATCCACCGACGCCTTGCTCGTAATCTCTCCCGCTACCACCACCAGACCCGTCGTCACCAGCGTCTCGCACGCCACCCGACTCCGGGGATCCTCCGCCAGCATCGCGTCCAGCACTGCGTCCGATACCTGGTCCGCCACCTTGTCCGGATGACCCATGCTCACCGACTCGCTCGTGAATAAATGTGTCCGCTTGCCCGTCGCAGCCGCCTTCTTTACCCGCTTCGCCACGCCTGTGTCTCCTTATCTGGTAACTCGTATACCTCGTAATCTCCTGTGTGCCAACATCATAGCACGCCCCCACCTCCCCCCGCAAGTAGCTATAACACACGCCCCTTTCTCTGTGCACCCTACCGCGGCTCCCCGCACCCCCCAGCAGACACCCCCGCTCAAAGCGACCGCGCCAGCACCCCCTCCAAAAACCGCCCCAGATAACCCCGATTCACAAAGATGTCCACCGCGTCTACCGTGCTGGCGCTGTTGCCCCCCCAGACCACCACTCGCAAGTCCTCCAGTGTCAAATCCATCTGCACCAGCAACGCGTTGTCCACCACCAACGCCGTCGGCACCCGCTTGAACAACTGGCCCGTCACCGCGTTCACCGCCGGACCACCCACCGATATCATCGGCATCTGATGCAAGGGCTCGCAGTTCAAATACCACAAATCCCCAATCACCACCACCTCACGACGACAAGCCATCCCCTCCAGCCGCTCTTCAATCCTCCCCTTCAAACCATACGCCAAAGGACGATCACGCCTCTCCGCACCCAGCGTCGATCCCGTCACGATCAACAATCCCTGCTCTAAAAATTCACGATCAGGTAGCATAAAATAGTCGCAATAATAACGTTATCGCACTCCATCACCCGCCGGACCCGCACCAACGCCTTACTCAACAATGATTATAGTCACCCTAACTCAATCGTGCGTGGACTGCCCAATAAAAACCGCCCTAATCGGTCCTGACGCACCGACACGCCAAGCCCCGGCCCTGCCAAAGGCCTCAGCCGCCCCCGGTAGCCAAAACGCACCCGCGACACCCCCAGATCCTCCTCCAACAAAAACGTGCTGTAGCCAATCTCCGTAAACACCACCCTCGGCACCATCCGCAAGAACTGCATGCCCGCCGTCGTCAAGATCGCGGTCTCGCCCACCATCGCACCCAACTGATACCCCTTGTCGTACCGCGTCGCGATCTCCGCCAAACGTATCGCCGGCAACAAACCACCGTTCTTGCTCACCCGTATGTTGAAATAGTCCACCAGATCGTGTTCCGCCAGATACTCGCCGTCTTCATACGTCAACAGCGACTCGTCCGCCATCAACGGCACCTCCGACAAGTCCGCCAACGCCTGCAAATGCCCCCCATCCTCCGCCGCCAAAGGCTGCTCCAGACTGCACACCCCCATACCCGCCAGACGCTCGCTCATCCCCACCGCCGTATCAATATCCCACGCACCATTCGCGTCCACACGCAGCGTCAACCGCTCCCGACGCATACCCCGCCCCAACCGACGCTCCACCAACCCCAACAGCTCCTCATCGTACTGCGTCCCCAGCTTCAACTTGAAATCCCGCAGACCATACCACCGCATTGCACGCAACAGCTTGTCCGTCTTTGCCGCACGCGATGCTCCCAACACCCCGCTCACCCGAATCCCCTCCAGCGAACCGACGCCCCCGAAACCACCGTAACCCATCCACTGCACAATACTCGAAAGATCGCTCCCAAAATAACGCCCATACGCGTCCAGCAACGCCAGCTCCACGCAACAACGCGCTGCATTGATCACATCACCCTGCTCGTTCCGAAAAGGCAGAGCGTCCACCACTTCCAACAACTCACAAAACGACTTCGGCTCCAAACCCCGCAAAGGCCCCGCCAATGCGTCCCCCACGTTGTACATCACCGACGCCGCCGTCTCTCCCGTCACGTAACGACGAGGCAACCCCTCTCCATAGCCCACCGTCCCGTCCGCCAGCAATGCCGCCCCCACCACCGTCTCCGTCGACTCCCGACGCTTCTGAGCATGCGCAAACGACTGCCGAAAGGGCAGCTTCAAGTGATATAACTTGATTTCCAACAATCGGTTAGACATCCCGACCCTCACCCTCATGCTCCCCCCCCCGCCTTGCCTGCCCACACACACCAGCCCTGCCGATAAGTGCCATGCCAACACCTCCACTACTGCTCGCCCCGCAAGTGTACGCACCCGCCGCCAAACTCGCAAGCGCCTTGCCCGCCCCGAATCCCATTGGCTCCTCGCCCCACAAGCACCACTAGAATACGAAAACCCGCCAAAAATCCAGCCTGAACCTGCCACCGGAATAACCAAAACCCTAACCCCCCCCTATACCAGTCACTTATACCCCCCCCCAGCCCCCGATGTGAAACCAGGCAATTCTTCCAACCGCCCTCTTCTGTAAGAGTTCACGCTTCAGCGTGCTCTTCCGCATTGTGCACACGAAAGTGCAAACCCTTACCCAGCCCCACCCTTTCTGCCACGCACCTTCCACCTTATAATATGACCCCAGCAAGACTGACCGGCCCCAACACGAAAGGAATCAGCATGCCCCTGCGTCCTCTATACCCCCTCGCCTTCCTCCTCGCCGCCCTCACCCTCTGCCACCGCACCGCCTACGCCGCCAATACCCCCCCAAATACTCCCGACCGCACCGTCGAATACTACGCCCTCCTCGCCAATGGCCAAAAAATCGGCCACGCCATCGTCAAACGACACCACCACAACAACCAAATCACCTCCACCCAACATGCCACCTTCACCATATCCCGCCTCGCCACCCCCCTCACCATCACCCTCACCGAAACCCACGTCGAAACACCCGACGGCAAACCCCTCCGTTTCAAAACCCTCCAGCAAGTCAGCAACAACGCCGTACACACCCAAGGCCTATTCAAAAACAACGCCCTCCACACCAAAACCGCCAACGGCCTCACCCAACATACCAAAACCATCCCCTGGCCAAAAGACGCCCGCATGCTCGAAGGCCTACGACTCCTCCAGCAACAAAAAGGCCTCAAACCCGGAACCACCTACCACTACCAGATCTTCAACGGGGCCGACCTCTCCTTCATGGCCGCTCAAACCCGCGTCGAAAAACCCCAAACCGTCGACCTCCTTGGCCGGGTCCTACGCCTCCACCACCTCCGCACCACCTACCAACTCGGCACAGGCCAGCTCCTCGAACACGCCTGGCTTGACGACAACGCCAACACCCTCAAAAGCCGATTCACCGTCATGGGCATCCAACTCGACATGGTCGCCTGCGACAAAACCTTCGCCCTCAGCGACGACCAAACCGTCGATTTCTTCAAAAAATGGACCATCCCCGCCCCCCAAGCCTTCGACCCCGACACCCCCCACACTATCCGCTACACCCTCCAAACCAAAGCCTCCCGACCATGCCCACTGCCCACTACCGACCGGCAAACCCTCAAAATCATCGACAACAACCATGCCCGCCTCACGGTACGCCATGCCTCCGCCCCCCACACCGCAACCCTCCCCTACAAAGGCCAAGACCCCCGCGCCCAAGCCGCCCTCAAACCCTCCCAGTACATCCAAAGCGACCACCCCGACATCATAAACCTCGCCACCACCGTCATAGGCCAAAACAAAGACACTGCCTCCGCCGCAAAACGCATCGCCCGCTTCGTAGCCCAGTACATCCGCAAGAAAAACCTCTCCGTAGGCTACGCCAGTGCCCTCGAAGTCCTCCATAACAAACAAGGAGACTGCACCGAACACGCCGTCCTCACCGCCGCACTCTGCCAGGCCGCCGGCATCCCCGCCGAACTTGTCATCGGCCTCGTCTACTACCAAACCTCCCCCCAAGACCCCCCTTGCTTCGCGCCCCACGCCTGGACCCAGGTCTACGTCGCAGGCCAATGGCTCGAAATCGACGCCACCCGCCCTCAGGGCGTCTCCGCCGCCCACATCGCCTTCGCAAACGGAAACGACGGGCCCCTCCACTTCTGGGCCGCCCTCGACGCCATCGGCCTGCTCAAAATCACCCAACTCCAAATCCAACCGCCCCACGAGGACACTCAGGGCCCAGGACCCATCAGCAGCCCAAAAATACCACCGAAAAACAAAACCCGCCCCCTAGCCGCACCACCCCGACCCTGACCGCCCCCCCGGCCATACCCGCAAAAGAACTTGGCCTACTGGTTGCGTCCGCCCGTCATCCCCGCTACAATCCCTCCCTTTGACCACATGGACAACCTTAATATCACACGCAGAGAACCAGTAGTACAATGACCAACCACCAGACCGCTCGCGAACGTATTCCCGTCGAAATCTACGAAAACGCGCAGGACGCCTCCATTACCGTCGCCTTTCGTATTGCCAGACTCATCAAAGAAAACAACGCCGCCCAGAAAAACACCGTCCTCGGACTCGCCACCGGACACACCCCCGTCAACGTCTACCGTGAACTCATCAGGCAACACCGACAGCAACAGCTCGACCTCTCAAGGGTCGTCACCTTCAACCTCGATGAATACTGGCCCATTGATCCCGCCACCACCCAGTCCTACCACGCCTGGATGCATGAAAACTTCTTCAATCACGTCAATATTAAACCCGAAAATATCCATATTCCACGCGGCGATATCCCCGAAGACCAAATCCCCGCCTTCTGCCGCCAATACGAACAACTCATCGTCCAGGCCGGCGGACTCGATCTGCAAATCCTCGGCATCGGACGAAGCGGACACATCGGCTTCAACGAACCCGGATCAGCCAAAACCAGCCGAACCCGACGAGTTAAACTCGATACCATCACCCGCAAAGACGCCGCCTCCGACTTCTTCGGAGAAGAAAACGTCCCCGAAAACGCCATCACCATGGGCGTCGGCTCCATCCTGCCCGCCAAACAAATCTGCCTGCTCGCCTTCGGAGAACACAAGGCCGATATCCTCCAGCAAGCCGTCGAAGGACCCGTGACCGCCTCCGTCGCCGCCAGCTTCCTCCAGCAGCATCAAAATACCACCTTCTTCGTCGACGAAGCCGCCGCCGCCAATCTCACACGAATCCAAACCCCGTGGCTCCTCGGCCCTTGCCAATGGGACGATATCCTCCGCCAACGCGCCGTCATCTGGCTCGCACAACGACTGCAAAAACCCATCCTCAAACTCACCCACGAAGACTACACCGAAAACGACCTCAGCGAAATCCTCACCCCCGAACAAGACGCCTACCAAGTCAGCCTCGACGTCTTCCGACGACAGATGAATACCATCACCAGCCAGCCCGCCGAACACGAGCCACGACGCATCCTCATCTTCAGCCCCCACCCCGACGACGACGTCATCTCCATGGGAGGCACCATGACCCTCCTCGCACAACAAGGCCACGAAGTACACGTCGCCTACATGGTCAGCGGATACCTCAGTGTCTTCGACCACGACGTCGCCCGATACGTCGACTTCGCCCGCGAATTCAATCGCATCTTCGAACTCACCCCCGAACAGTCAAACGCCATCGAAGAACACCTCGACCGCTTCTTCCGCGACAAAAAAGCCGGCGCCCCCGATACCCCCCAAATCCAGGACCTCAAAGGCCTCATCCGGCAGGCCGAAGCTATCGCTGCCGCCAAACACTGCGGCATTAAAGAAGAAAATCTCCACTTCCTCAACCTGCCCTTCTACAACACCGGCAAAGTGCAAAAATTAACCCTCTCCCCCCAGGACATCACCATCGTTAGCGACTTGCTACAAACCGTCCAACCCCAGATGATCTTCGCAGCCGGAGACCTCTCCGATCCACACGGAACCCACCGCCTCTGCCTCGAAGCAATACTGCACGCTTATCATCAGACCCCCAAAACGATCGAGCAGCCGGAACTCTGGCTCTATCGCGGCGCCTGGCAAGAATGGCTACCCTGGCAAATCGACCGCGCCGTGCCCCTCTCCGACGCTGTGATCAAAAGAAAACGATACGCCATCTTCCGCCACGAAAGCCAGAAAGACCGCGCCATGTTCCCCGGCCCCTACGATACCCGTGAGTTCTGGCAACGCGCCGAAGAACGAAATATGGCTACCGCCCACCTCTACGACGAGCTCGGCCTGCCCGAACTGCCCGCCATCGAAGCCTTCGCACGCTACCCCCTCGCACGCGCCATCAACACCACCGCCCAAATCCAAAAACCACCCACTGACTGACACGCCCTCTAGGCGATGCCATAAGTCGTCTTATGGCGAGCCAACCAGGTCACCCACACACCGCCGACCCAAAGAAGTCCGCAACAACAAGGCCCCTGAATAGACACGCTTGTACCACTGGGCAAAAGTATAGCGACTACGCCTCGGCTGCCGCCCGCGTTCTCCATGTGTCGTTGACGCCATTACCACAACCCCTGCAAGTGTTCACGCTCTAGCGTACAAAACGAAACAGAACACGCCCCCCCCTCCTTGCCGACCCCCCGCCTGCCCCTCCGCGCATAAAAACAGGCCGACGCTCGAAAACGTCGGCCTACCGCGCCTTGGCAGAAAAGAGCATATTGCTCTAATACCGCGAAAGTCCGCTTCTCTTCTCACCTCCGGAAAAAACGCCTCTCGCCATGTAACCTATCGGCCCCTGCCCCTGCCTCTTTGACTCTCATCTGCCGACCAGCCCGAAAAAACCTTCTCCCCGCCCCCAAAACACCCTCTAGCACCCGCCAACAGGTCCCCTCAGACAAAAAGAAACACCGCCGTCAAACTCACGCCGCCACTTATCGGACCAAGCGCACGCCCCAACCCCTCCGCTACTCCTCAGATTTGCCCATGTCCTGACTACCTTCTTGCCGATAACCTTAGCAGAAAGACTCTCGCCATCCGGAGATACACATGACCTGCCCCTTTATCGAAGACGACTACGCCTGCTGCAGCCACCATCTCAACATGCGACGACTGGACGAGGCCTTCGCCCACTGCCAGAACCGCTACGCCCTCTGCCCTGTCTACAGCCAACTCGTAAGAGCCTCAGCCATGCAAACCACAGACAATGCACGCCCCCAGCTCCAGACCGCCTGACTCCAACCATGAAAACGCCCGCCCACGCCAAAGGCACATACCGCTCCCGAGCCAGACAGCTTCCCACCCCCTTAAAACCGCCACCCGCCCGCAAACACCTCACCCCAACAGCAATCTCGCAAGAAAACACCTGGCCCCGCAAACAAATCGAACCCTTCCTCAACTACCTCCTCACCGAGTGTGGCCTCGCACAAAACACCATCCTCGCCTACCGACGCGACCTCTCCCGCTTCGCCCAGTTCTGCCTCGACCAACGCCTCACCTCCCCTGAACACATCACCCCCGTCATCCTCCAGGCCTACGCCCGACGCCTCTATCTCGAAGACCTCGCCTCCGCCACCATCGCCCGACACCTCGTCGCCCTTCGCATGTTCTTCCGCTACCACCTCCTCACCGGCCTTACCCAGCGAGACGTCTGCGCCGTCCTCGAAACACCAAAAACCTGGCAACGAATCCCCGGCGTCCTCAACCGACAAAAAACCAACCACCTCCTCGAGTCCCTCGACACCCAACACCCCATGTACCCCCGCGACCACGCCCTCCTCGAACTCCTCTACGCCACCGGAATGCGCGCCAGCGAAACGGCCGACCTCAAAACACAAGACGTCAACTTCCAGGTCGGCTACCTCCGCTGCATCGGAAAAGGACGACGCGAACGCATCATCCCCGTCCACAACCTCGCCCTCGACACCCTCCGACACTACCTCGAAAACCTCCGACCCAAACTCGCCCGAAACCCCGACTCCCCCCACCTCTTCCTCAGCCGAACCGGCCGACCCCTCTCTCGCGTCGACGTCTACCGCATCGTCCGATACGCCGCCCGCGCCGCCGGCATCACCGGCCGACTCACTCCCCACACCCTCCGACACTGCTTCGGCTCACACCTCCTCCAAGGCGGCGCCGACCTGCGCACCGTCCAGGAAATCCTGGGCCACGCCGACGTCACCACCACCCAAATCTACACACACGTCGACCACGACCACCTCCGAAACGTCCACAGAAAGTTCCACCCTCGCCCCTGAAAACCGCCCCCCTTACCGCCACCATCCCCTACCCTAATCACCCCTCTTCACAACAACACACCCGGCTCCGTCTCCTCCAACTCCTCCTCCAGATCAAAACCCTCGCCCTCCTCCTCCAGCCACCCCTCCTCCGGCTCTCCCACATCCCACAAATCCTTCTCCGCCAACCCCAACGCCGACCGCTCCGCGTTGTCCCACGCCACCATCTCTTCCAGCTCCTCCTCCGTCACCCAGTGGACTGCCCCGTTTGCCAACAGAACATTGTAGCCGCTCTCCCCGTGATTGCCCCAGGCGTCGTGTATCAACACCATATTCCCCGCCGCCCCCACATCCAGATCCCCACCCCGATACACATAAGAACCGCTCCCCATACCCGACCCCGTCCCCGGACACGTCAACATCCCCGATGGTATCCCCTCACTTGCCACCAGCTCCGCCAGACTCGCTGGATTCCGCCCTCCATGCCCCCTCTGGTAACTTCCGAGCGCCCGCCCGAGCCGATCCAGCTGATTCTCACACTGAATACGCTCAATACGATGCCCGAAAACCTCTGTACTGAACTCCCCTTCACTTACCATCACGAACACCATCGCCGCCACCCCCAGCACCATCGAAAAAATCGACACCACCACACCCGCCATCGCCACACCACGTCCACCCACAACAGCGCCCGCCCGCCCCGTCTCCACCAACCCCAGAATCCCCAAAATCAACCCCACCAACCCCAACACCGGCCCACAACAGCAAAAACCCAATATCCCCAACACCAGCGACGCTATCGCCAGACCCGACGTCCGCTTACGCTCCCCATATACCACGCTCCCCGCATCATACACACCTACCCCACCATCCCCCTCCGGCGCCTCCCCATAGCCCCCCTGCCCGTAAACCTGACCGCCGCACTCAGACACTTCCGCCAACAACGACCCACACCCACGGCAGTACGCTGCCCCCTCTACGTTCTCCGCCCCACACGTCCGACAAACCATCCGCCACTCCCTTCTTCGCCCGCTGCCACCACCTCAACCAGAACCGCCCCTGAATCCTACCTCCACTCACAACCCCCTTCAACCCGTAAGTCCGAACTTGGCCCTCATTTACCCGTCGGCTCGCAATGCCGATCTTCCTTCGCCGGCACATGGCCCGCCAAATCCCCCGCAACGGCCCTGAAGAAGTAGTCCTCCTGACCCACCAAGCTCCACCGCCCATCCTCATAGACATATTCACCCGTGATACAAATCAACTCCTCCACTGCCCCCTCGTCCGCAAAACCCGCGACCCGAATGTGCAGTTCCACCAATGCCTTCAGATCTTCCGCATCCGAGCTCCTGGTTCGCTGGACAACCAACCAGCCCGGTCCCTGCCCCGCTTCGCCCCCCTCATGGCTCTCGACTCCTAACATGTCCACCACGGCAACAAGGGCGTTGGGATCGAGTGGCTTCATATTCCTACTGCCAGGATAGACGAAAACCACCGTATATATCAGCGAACGCAACCGACGATCCCGTCCCTCGTAAGAGTCAATCTGCTCATAAACCCACCCTAGGCTTCCCGGCACGTTTGGCTCATTCGGATCATCAAACTGCTCGAAGAGCTGCCTTTCCTCTGCCGTCGGATTGTTGAGCAGGTCAACAAGACTGAATGACAGGTCAAGCTCTCCCATGCACCCGCTTGTCAAACCGAGCAGGACTGCCAGGACGCCAACGGATAAGATAGAACGAACCATCCCTTGTCCTCCGCACAGTTTAGATAGTGCGATGGATGACGTCTTGCCCATCCTGTTCTCCAACTACCAAAAACAGGCCTGGGGATATGCGCGACAAGGTCACCGCACCAAAAAGGCGGTGAGGGGCGACGAGGCGGTCGCCGCCCCTCGAATTACAACGCGGCGGTGTTGTAGACTAACAAACCCCCTCACCCTCCAACCCCTCCGCCAGACCCGCAAGCATCACCTGCCAGTCCGACGTCAAAGGACCAAACTCATATTCCAGCAAATCGCTCAGCAGTACCCAGTCCTGCGCCTCCAACGCCCCCTTCAACTGACGAAGCTGCTCGCTCAACTCCTCGATCCGCCCCGACGCCTCCGCAAGCCAACCCCCCTCCGCCCCCAAATCACCCTCCGACCCCATCATCCGCGTCACGCTCGCCAGCGTCTGCTGCGTCGCGTCCCACACCTGCAAATACCCCACCAACTGCCCGACCGCCTCTCCATGTCGGCCCTGACAGAAATCATCTACTATCTTCTCCCGCTCCCGATTACTCTCCGCCAAACCCTCCGACAGAAGACGCAAACCATGACCCGCCAGCTCCCGACGACACGGCGCCTCGACCCGAACTTCACCAAAATCGCTCGCCGGACGGTCCTTCCACGCCGACAACTGCGCCGCCGTTAACGCCTCACCGTCCAAAAACACCGTCGAAATCACGTGGTCCGACTCAATGTGCCGCTCCTGAACCGCCGACAACGTCGCCCCCAACGTCGGCTCTCCCGACATCCGCGCCAGCTCTTCTCCATTCACTAACACTTTCATGACAACTTCCTGGTCCGGTAACAATTCATCGGCCTCTTGCTGCCCTTATCGGAAAACCCGCCCAAAACGTTCACATTTCGCCCCCTTTTCCCGCCCCAGCCCTACTTGCCTGCCCTCAGCAGCCAGCCCACCCCCTACCCGACACTAAATACAACCCCCGACCAAGGCCTCGAGGCACCGCGCAGCCCCTCCCAAAAACGCCACAACCCCGCCACTCCCACGACACCCAGACCGCTCCAATATGTTTCGCGCAAGCCCATGCGGGCCTCTGAACAACAAAAACCCATCAACCATGCAGCTTAACTCTATTCAAACAAAGAACTTAACCAATAAGAACCGCCCCCTCCCCCAACGTCGCACCCCCTAGTCCCCGTCACGCCTCTTACCGGGCCCCTTCCCGTCCTTCGCCCGTGCCATAAGCCACACCAACACCGCCGTGGCTATCACCACCACCAGAACCTCCCCCGGACCCAACAATACCGCCTGCAATTCATTCATAACACCATTCTATCACTCCCAGGCACCCACCGGCCAGCGAAAAAGCTGCGCACCACCCCCTCACATTTACCACCACGACGACTGGTTGACGCTAACACCCCTTACCGCTACAGTGATTCCTTTGTCGGGCCACCTTGCACGCCCACCGTGGGCTTGGCCCTGCACCCTAGACTGAAATCGGCGGCATTATGGAACTCAAGCCCTTTCGCGGTTACCGTTACAATCCTGAACTAGTCGGCGACGCCAGCCAATGCATCGCCCCACCCTACGACGTGATCGACACCCATCTCCGGCAAATACTCTGCCAGCAAAGCCCCTACAACATCGCTCACGTCACCAAACCACTATCCGACAACAACGCCGACCCCTACGCCCAAGCCGCCCAACACCTCCAATCCTTCATCCAAAAAGGCGCCCTCAAACAAGACCCCCGGGACACCATCTACGTCTACGCACAGGACTTCGACATCCAGGGACAAAACTTCCGACGTACCGGCTTCATCGCCCTCGGCCGCCTCGAACCCTACGGCGACAACATCCGACCCCACGAACACACCCTCGACGGACCCAAGGCCGACCGACTCAACCTCACCCGCGCCACCAAAAGCCAAATCGGACAAATCTTCATGCTCTACGACGACCCCAACGACACCGTCGAGCACATCCTCACTCAGGCCTGCACCGGGTCCCAACTACTCTGCCACCAGGACGACGACAACGTCAAACACCGCCTCTTCGCCCTCACCGACCCCCAACACATCGACACCGTCGTCCAAGCCCTCAAAAACCAAACCACATTCATCGCCGACGGCCACCACCGATACGAAACCGCCCTCAACTACTTCGAAGAAACCAACAACCCCAACGCCGCCTGGCAACTCATGACCTTCGTCAACTTCCGCAACCCCGGCCTCCTCGTGCTGCCCACCCATCGTCTCATCAAAAACCTCCCCGACTTCGCACCATCCACCCTCATCGGTCGCATGAACGAATTGTTCGACGTCGCCTGGCTACGCTACGACGACGACGTCCAGAAAGCACAACGACTCGCCGACATGCTCGAAGGCATGGCCCAGCAAACGCAACTCGGAGAACACGTCATCGGCATGTACTTCAACGACGGCGCCTTCTACCTCGCCACCCTCCGCGACACCGCACCCATCAAAAAGGCCGCCCCCGACCACTCCCATGCCTGGCAAACACTCGATGTCGCCATCCTACACAAACTCGTCCTCGAAAAACTACTCGCCATCGACTCCGCCGCCCTCGCCGCGCAAAGCCACGTCGAATACATCAAAGACTTCGGCCACGCCCGCGACGACGCACTCGACGCCGTCGACCGCCAAGACGCCCAAGGCCTCTTCTTCCTCAACCCCACACCACCCGAACAAGTGCAGGCCGTCGCCCATGCCGGCGAACGTATGCCACAAAAATCAACCTTCTTCCATCCAAAAGTATTCAGCGGACTCGTCGTCCGTATGATCTGACCCGATTACGTCATCGGGTCAACAACCCCGGCCTCCAGGTGCCAACTCTGCCCGCTAGGCAAGACGCTCCCTTGTGCCGAACACTGTGCCAGAAAAATATATAAGGAGTCAAAAATGCCACGTATCCACAATTACTACGCCGGTCCCGCCGCTCTGCCCCTCGCCGCCCTCGAAGCTGCCCGCGATGAGCTCCTCGACTTCCAGGACAGCGGCGTCAGCGTCATGGAAACCAGCCACCGAAGCAAAGAATACGACCAGGTCCACAACGACACCATCGCCCTCATCAAAGAACTCATGGGCCTCTCCGACCGCTACTCCGTACTCTTCCTCCAGGGCGGTGCCAGCCTCCAATTCGCACTGACCCCCATGAACCTCCTCGCCCCCGACCAGTCCGCCGACTACATAGTCACCGGCGCCTGGAGCAAAAAAGCCATCAAAGAAGCCAAAATCATCGCCAACGCCCGAGTCGCCGCCACCACCGAACAGGACGGCGTCTTCCGCTCCATCCCCACCCAGGACCAACTCGACCTCGACCCCAACGCCGCCTACTGCCACCTCACCTCCAACAACACCATCTTCGGCACCCAGTTCCGCTCCTTCCCCGACACCGGCAACGTACCCCTCGTCGCCGATATGTCCAGCGACATCCTCTCTCGCGCCTTCGACCCCACACCCTTCGGCATCATCTACGCCGGCGCCCAGAAAAACCTCGGACCCTCCGGCGTCGCCATCGTCATCATCCGTGACGACATCCTCGATAAATGCCGCACCGGCCTGCCCACCATGCTCTCCTACAAAACTCACGCCGACAAAAACTCCCTCTTCAACACCCCTCCCACCTTCGCCATCTACATGGTCAACAAGGTCCTCCATTGGCTCAAAGACCGAGGCGGCATCCAGGCCGTCGAAAAAGAAAATACCGCCAAAGCCGACCTCATCTACGCTACCATCGATAACTCCCAAGGCTTCTACAAAAACAACATCGCTCCCCAGGACCGCTCCCAGATGAACGTCGTCTTCCGACTGCCCTCCGAAAACCTCGAAGCCGCCTTCGTCAAAGACGCTCTCGCCGCCGGCTTCGTCGGCGTCAAAGGACATCGCTCCGTCGGCGGCATCCGCGCCTCCATCTACAACGCCAACACCCTCGACTCCGTCACCGACCTCGTCAACTTCATGAAAGACTTCCACAAAAACAACGCCTGACATTAATTGTCAGAGTTCACGCTTTAGCGTGCAAAAAAAACTAAGAGCGAGCGGCACCGCCAAGCACGGCAGTCTTACTTCACTAGGGCTGCTCAGCTTGGCGGGGGCCCTCCCCCCTTGATTGACGTGCTGATAATCAGTATACTAATAAACTGACCCGAACAAACTTGTAACTGGCCTCATAGGAGCCCCAGGGCCACGATGGACAGACAACAAGTACTCAATACTATAGGCGACGAACTCCAACGCCAAGGCGCCACCCGCGTCGCCATCTTTGGCTCCTTTGCCCGGGGCGATGACTCCCCCTCCAGTGATATCGACATCCTCGTGGCCTTCCGACCTGCCAAAAGCCTCCTGCAATTGGTCAAAATCGAACAAGACCTCTCCAAACGACTCGACAGAAAAGTCGACCTCCTCACCCCCGACGCCATCAGCCCACTGCTAAGACCCACCATCGAAAAAGACCTGAAGGTGCTCTGGCAATGAAAGACGATCGATTCTATCTCCAGCATATAAAACAGCCCATCGAGCAGATCGACGCCTATCGCAGCACACGCGATGACTTCATGCAGAATCCTATGATGCAGGACGCCATCATCCGACAACTCGAAATCATTGGTGAGGCAACAAAAATGATCTCCTCCGAAACCAGAACAAAATACCCCTCACTACCTTGGCGAGAAATGGCAGGTATGCGGGACAAGTTGATCCACGCCTATTTCGGTGTCGACTTGGCAGCCGTCTGGGACACAGCCGACTCTGACCTGCCTCCCTTGGCCCGACAAATTCAGGAGATCATTAACTGCATGACCGACAACTAACGCCTGACACGCTGGCATCTTCCGTCGAATAGCCTATCCGACACCACGGCCACTTCCCTGCTCTACCCGTGCCCCGAAATCTCAATCTCTCCATATCTCCATATCCTACAACCAACTTTTTCCCTTGACGCCCCCACCTGTATATGCTCTAATACCCCTTGAAGGGACACAATATGACATTCAACAATCTAAATGGCTACTGGTGGTGCAACGTTAAGGCGTAAGGCCTGGCGAACGGCACCCCCTGTCCATATCGATTGCCAACGCGGCCTGACGCTCTCGTCGGGCCGCTTTTTTTTTACCGGAGCACTACCATGAAACACAAAGGCCGATACGGTGAATTCGGCGGCTACTACGTCCCCGAAATCCTCCTGCCCGTACTCGAAGAACTCGAAGCCGCCTTCGATACCTACCGCGACGATCCCCGCTTCCGCGCCGACCTCGACCGACTCGAGGTCGACTACGCCGGCAGATCCACGCCCCTCTACCACAGCCCCGCACTCAGCAAACGTGTCGGCGCCAAGGTCTTCCTCAAACGCGAAGACCTCCTCCACGGCGGCGCCCACAAACTCAACAATACCCTCGGCCAAGGCCTCCTCGCCAAATACATGGGAAAGAAAAAACTCATCGCCGAAACCGGCGCCGGACAGCACGGACTCGCCACCGCCACCGTCGGCGCCCTCTTCGGCATGGAAGTCATCATCTTCATGGGCGTCACCGACATCGAACGACAAATGCCCAACGTCCAGAAAATGAAACTCCTCGGCGCCAAAGTCGTCCCCGTCACCGGTGCCTGCGGCACTCTCAAAGACGCCATCAACGAAGCCCTCCGCTACTGGACCGCACACGTCGACGACACCTTCTACCTCTTCGGCACCGCCGCCGGACCTCACCCCTACCCCGCCATCGTCCGACACTTCCAAAGCGTCATCGGCCACGAAACCAGACAACAATGCCTCCAGCAAATCGGCCGACTGCCCTCCCTCGTCGCCGCCTGCGTCGGCGGCGG
>Ga0180430_10000572_pt1 | contig 39692 bp, 31 predicted proteins | sample SS_ome_9_FD_132999 | JGI IMG/M metagenome (GOLD analysis project Ga0180430, IMG submission 132999) | Hypersaline lake sediment archaeal communities from the Salton Sea, California, USA - SS_1_S_2 metaG | ecosystem: Environmental > Aquatic > Non-marine Saline and Alkaline > Hypersaline >...
ATTTTCGAGCTGGTCCTCGGGCGCAGCGGCGGCCGCACGCAGAAACTCAGTATCTGACGGGCTCCTCACGGAGGGAGATCTAGTTCCATGCAGCTGATCAAGGACACCAACATCGATTTCCTCAGCAAGCGGTATATCGCGCTGATCGTCTCCACCATCGTCATCGTTGCCGGCATCGTCTCGCTGGTCACCAAGGGCGGTCCGAACTACGGCATCGATTTCGCCGGCGGGACCGAGGTGCGGGTGCGCTTCGCCGCCGAGCCCGACATCGGCGAGCTTCGTGACACGATGGGCAACCTCGGTCTCGGTGACGCCGTGATCCAGGATTTCGAGGGCGTGGAGGGCGTGCACGAGACGCTGATCCGGGTGGAGAAGATCGAGGGCGTGACCGGCGGGGAAGGCGGCGAGGGCGGCCACGTGGCCGCGATGGTCATCGACGGTCTGCGCGGCGACGAGGCCCGGCAGCGCCTTGACCGCGGCCTGGTCGACCTGAACCAGTCGGGCCGCGACGCGGTGCGTTCACTGCTGCTCAGCGGGATGGCCGGTGCGGACGACGGCGAGGCGGCTGGCGAGGAGGTGCCGGCGGAGAGCGCCGAGGATGCGGCCGGCGAGGCCGACCCCGCGGGCCTGCAGTTCACCGCCGACGATCTGGAGCTGCAGGAGAGCCGCGGGGAACTGGTTACCGGTTCGGCCAGCGCCCTGCAGCTGGCCGGGGCGATCATCGACTTCCGCGACCATACCGGCGGCCTGATCACGTCCTATGACCAGCTGCGGGACATCCCCGGCATGACCGAGGAGGCCATGGGCATCCTCGGTGAAAAGACGTTCCTCGGTGAATTCGCCGTGGTGGGGGTCGACTTCGTCGGGCCCACGGTGGGCGTCGACCTGAAGGCCAAGGCGGTCAAGGCCGTGATCTGGAGCCTCATCGGCATCCTGGCCTACATCACCTTCCGTTTCAAATTCCATTGGGGCATCGGTGCGGTGGCCGCGTTGTTCCACGACGTGCTCGTCACGGTGGGGATCTTCTCCATCTTCAACCGCGAGTTCAACCTCACCGTGATCGCCGGGCTGCTGACCATTGTCGGCTACTCGCTCAACGACACCATCGTCGTCTTCGACCGCATCCGCGACAACCTCAAGGCGATGCGCCGCAGCCCCTTCCCCGAAATCGTCAATACAAGCATCAACCAGACGCTGAGCCGCACCCTGCTCACGTCGCTGACGACCATGATCGTGGTGCTCTCGCTGTTTTTCCTCGGCGGCCAGGTGATCAACAACTTCGCCTTCGCGCTGCTCGTGGGCGTGGTCACCGGCACCTACTCCTCGATCTTCGTGGCCAGCCCGATCCTCAACTTCTGGCAGCAGATGCTGGACAAGCGGGCCCGGCCGGGGAACAAGTAGTCCCGCCGGCCAGTCTCGCCGGCGGGCGGCGGCAGCGCCTCATGCCCCGGTCACCGACCGGGGCATTGCCTTGTACCGATGAGGGGCCATATATTAGTTCCGTGCCTCTACACATGGAGTTTTCCCCCGGCGGCGAGTGGTGATGATCCGTTTCGAAGACATCCTGGAGAAAGTCGAGCGTCACAACCCGGGCGGCGACCTGGATCTCGTGCGCCGGGCCTACGTCTTCTCGGCCAAGGAGCACCGGGGGCAGGTGCGCATGTCCGGGGAGCCGTACATGATCCACCCCCTCGAGGTGGCCGGCATCCTCGCCGACATGCGTCTCGACGCGGTCACCGTGGCGGTTGGGCTGCTCCACGACGTGCTCGAGGACACCGAGGTCACGCCGGCGATCATCGGCGATTACTTCGGCAGGGAAGTGCTGCACATCGTCGAGGGCGTGACCAAGCTGGGCCGCATCTTCTTCGAATCCACCGAGGAGCACCAGGCGGAGAACTTCCGCAAGATGCTCATGGCCATGGTGGACGACATCAGGGTCATCCTGGTCAAACTGGCCGATCGCCTGCACAACATGCGCACCCTCGAGTTCCTGCCGGAGGAGAAGCGCCGGCGGATCGCCAAGGAGACCCTGGAGATCTATGCCCCGCTGGCCGGCCGGCTGGGGATCAACCGCATGAAGGTGGAACTGGAGAACAGTGCGCTGAAGCATCTCGAGCCGCTGCAGTACGAGGCGATCCGCGAGGGCGTGGCCGCGCGGATGAAGGAGCGCAATCGCGAGGTCGAGCGGCTGAAGAAGATCATCCGCAAGCGGATGGACGCCGAGGGGTTCTCCGGGCGTGTCGAGGGAAGGGCCAAGCACCTCTACAGCATCTGGTACAAAATGCAGGTCAAGGAGGTCGCCTTCGACGAAATCTACGACCTGATCGGCTTGCGGGTGATCCTTGACAGCGGGGACAAGGCCGATCTCTACCGCGTGCTGGGCATCATCCACGACCTGTGGAAGGTCATTCCGGGCCGCTTCCGCGACTTTGTCAGCATGCCCAAGGAAAACATGTACCAGTCGTTGCACACCACGGTGATCGTGGAGAGCGGCATGGAGGTGGAAGTGCAGATCCGCACCGAGGAGATGCACCAGCTGGCCGAGGAAGGGGTGGCCGCGCACTGGATGTACAAATCGCTGCTCGGCAAGGGGAAGGGCCGGGGCAAGAAGCACCAGCTGCGCTGGATGCGGGAGTTGATGGAGTGGCAGGAGGAACTGAAGGATCCCCGGGAATTCCTCAGCACGGTGAAGATCAACCTCTTTCCCGACGAGGTCTACGTCTTCACCCCCGACGGCGAAGTGAAGTCCTTCCCCAAGGGGGCCACACCCCTCGACTTTGCCTACACCATCCACACCGACGTGGGCCATCGCTGCGTGGGGGCCAAGGTCAATGGATCGATGGTCCCGTTGAAGTATGAGCTGCGCACCGGCGACCAGGTGGAGATTCTCACGTCGAATCAGCAGAAGCCGAACCGCGACTGGCTCAATCTCGTGGTTACCGCCCGGGCCCGGGCCAAGATCAGGGCCTACATCAGGACCGAGGAGCAGGAGCGGAGCCGGGAGATCGGCCGGGAGATCCTCGAGCGGGAGCTGGCTCGCCGGGACATCGCACCGCGCCGGTTCCGCAAGAGCGGGGAACTGGAGCGGATGGCCGAGGAGTTCAATCTCAAGGACGAACCGGTCCTGCTGGCGGCCATCGGCTACGGCAAGATCACGCCGCGGATGCTGGCCAGCTTTCTTGGCCGGAGCGAGAAGCCGGACAGGGCCGCAGAGATGGCCGGGCCCGCCGACGTGGAGGAGCAGGTCAGTGACCGCCGGCGCCTGGCCGATCTGAAGAAGGTGGTGATCAAGGGGGTGGAGGACGTGATGATCCGTTTCTCCAAGTGCTGCAACCCGGTTCCCGGGGACGATATCATCGGTTTCATCTCCCGCGGCAAGGGGCTGGCCATCCACACCCGGGACTGCCCGAATATGTCCTCCCTCGATCTCAATCCCGACCGGCTGATCGAGGTGCAGTGGGCCCGGACCCAGCGGGGCCTGCACCGGGTGATCCTCAGCGTGACCTGCGAGGACCGGCCGGGGGTGCTGGCCGCCATCTCCTCGATCATTTCCGGCATGGGGGTCAACATCGTCCGTATCGACACTGGGGCATCGAACGACGCGAGCGCGGTGATCAACCTCTCCGTGGAGATCCGCAACCTTTCGGAACTGCAGAAGGTGATGGCCAATGTGCGCAAGGCGCGTGGTGTCATCTCCCTCAGGCGGCACTGATGAAAACGGCCCTGCACCCTTGACAAATTCGGGCTGTTGACCTAATCTTTAAACCAAGCAGTACCACAAAATAACAAGATCAGGGGTAATGGCAGAGGCGTGCCAGGTACCGGAAGTCCGGTTTTGGCGCGTGCATCCTCCCCGTACAGGGGGAGACGAGGTGCAGAAAAAGCCGGCGACATGGCCTACCCCCGCCGTGGCCGGCAGAAGACGATTCGATCAGGCCGCCCGTGGGGCGGCCTTTTGCTTGAACGGCGGTGAACTGGGAGGATCGGCTGAATGGACCGGGAAACGATACAGACCGACGGGGCCCCGCAGGCCATCGGACCCTACGCCCAGGCGGTGCGGGCCGGCTCGCTGCTCTTTCTCTCCGGCCAGATCGGCCTCGATCCGGAGAGCGGCCGGATGGCCGGTGATGACGTGGCGGCCCAGATGCGCCAGGTGCTGAAGAATATCGCCGCCGTACTCGAGGCTGGCGGCTCCGGAATGGACCGGGTGGTCAAGTCGACGATCTACCTGCGCCGGATGAGTGACTTCCCTGAAATCAACGCGATTTACGGGGAGGCGTTCCAGGAGCCGTATCCCGCCCGGGCCACGGTGGCGGTGGCCGGGCTGCCGCTGGACGCCGAGGTGGAGATGGACGTGGTGGCCATCGTCGGTTGAGCGACGTGACGAAAACGGAGACGACACTGGTGGAAAGGACGAACAGGCAACGGCGGATCGGAGGGCCCGGGCAGGTGTCAGACGGCCTTCTGGATCTTGCCCGAGCGGATGCAACGGGTGCAGACCTTCATCCGGCGCGTGCTGCCGTTCACGTTGACCTTGATCCTCTGGATATTGGGGTTCCAGCGACGATTGGTCACGTTGTGCGCATGGCTCACGTTGTGGCCGAACTGGGGTTTCTTTCCACAGACTTCGCAAACACGGGACATTGTCCTGCTCCTCGGTTCGTATTCTCCTCACGGTCAAAACAAGAAGCGCAATCTAGCACAACCGGTGGTGCCAAATCAAGCCCGTATTGGCCGTTGTCTCCCGGGGGTGCGGCTCGCCTCAACCCCGCCGAGGCGGATGCCGATAAGGAGTGCCAAGTAACAGTGAAAGGCAGCGGTGTGCCCGTGGCACGAAACCACAATGCGAGAGACGAGAGGCGTCCGCCGACCTGCCGGGGCGGCCGTTCCGGGACAGAGCCGGCGGCGGTTCGGACCTTTCTGAAACCAACGGGGGATATCCGTGCTTAGCAAAAGAGGAAAACGTCTGGTGGGGCTGGATATCGGTTCCGACTCCATTAAGGTCGTCCAGCTGAAGCCCCTGGGGAAGGGTGGCGTTTACCAGCTGGTCGGATTCGGCATGGAGCCGCTTCCCCCCGAGGCCATCGTTGATGGTTCGATTCTCGACTCGGGCACCGTGGCGGAGGCGATCCAGCGGGTCTTCAGCGAGAACAAGATCCGGCTCAGCGACGTGGCCATCTCACTCTCCGGCCACTCGGTGATCATCAAGAAGATCAATCTTCCGGCGATGAGCCCGGAGGAGCTGGCCGAATCGATCCAGTGGGAGGCCGAACAGTACATCCCCTTCGACATTGCCGATGTGAACATGGACTACCAGGTCCTGCAGAGCCTGTCCCGCGAAGGCCAGGACGTGATGGACGTGCTGCTGGTGGCGGTGAAGAAGGACAAGATCAACGACTACCTCAGCGTGGTCACCGAGGCGGGCAAGACCACCACCGTTGTGGACGTCGACGTCTTCGCCCTGCTCAACGCTTACGAGGCCAACTACACGCTCGAGCGGGAAAAGGCGGTGGCCCTGGTCAACATCGGTTCGGCGGTGACCAATATCGGTATCGTCGAGGACGGCCAGGCGGTCTTCTGGCGTGACGTCACCGTGGGTGGGGCCCTCTACTCCGAGGCGATCCAGCGCGAGCTGGGCCTGAGCTACGACCAGGCGGAGAGTCTCAAGCGCGGGGTCCAGGTGGAGGGCGTTTCGCTGCACTCTGCCGTCCCGGTCCTGCAGTCCGTTTCCGAGGAGATCGGGGCCGAGGTGGAGAAGACGCTGAACTTCTTCAAGACGACGTCGTCCTGCGAGCGGATCGACAAGATCTACCTCAGCGGCGGCGCGGCGCGGACGATCAACCTCGACCAGTACCTGGGCGAGCGGTTCAACACCGAGGTGGACTTCCTCAACCCGTTCCGGGAGATCAAGTTCACTCCAAAACAGTTTGACGGCGACTACCTGGAGGAGATCGCCCCCAGCGCTGCGGTCGCCATGGGGCTGGCCCTGAGAAAGGCTGGAGACAAATGATCAAGATCAACCTGCTCACGGAGAAGATCACGCCTGCGCGGGTCTCCACCAGGCTGCCCGGCGCCTCGAGCCGGAACCTGATCTTCGCAGCCATCGCCGTGTTCACCGTGGCCTACATCGGCTGGCAGTGGTACTCCTACAGTTCCCGGCTGGACCGTCTCAACGAAGACATCGCCGTAGCCCGGGAAGAAAAGGAGAAGCTGCAGAAGATCATCCGGCAGGTGGAGGAATACGACGCCAAGAAGCAGGAGCTGTCCCAGAAGATCGACATCATCAGCGATCTGAAGAAAAAACAGTCCGGCCCGGTGCACCTGCTCGACGAAGTGAGCAAGGCGCTGCCCAACCTGGTCTGGCTCACCGCCATCCAGCAGCGGGGCGACCGCATCCATGTGGATGGTGAATCGATCACCTACAACGCGGTGGCCGACTTTATCGAGAATCTGCGCCGTTCGCAGTATATCGGGTCGCCCGACCTGGCCAACTCGGTGGAACAGCAGGGTGTGGTTGTGTTCAGCCTGACCTTCCAGTTCCGGCAACCGGGATCCGGCACGGACACCACGGGAGAGGAGGGGTAACCGGATGGATTCTTTCAAGAACATGTCGCCCGGTGCCCAGTTCGCCGTCGTGCTGGGTATCTGCGCCGCGCTGCTCCTCGTCTGCTGGTGGATGATGTTCAAGGGCCAGAAGGCCGAGATCGAAACCAAGACCGCGGAGCTCGAATCCCTGCAACTGGAGATCAACAAGGCCAACTCGCTGAAGAAGCAGCTCCAGGAGTTCGAGGTGGAGCTGGATGTCCTGCAGCGCAAGCTGGATACCCTGGTCAAGATCCTGCCCGCCGAGAAGGATGTGGAAGTGCTGATCCGGCGCATCGAGAACCAGGCCCGCCAGTCCAACCTGGTGGTCAAGCAGTTCGACCCGCAGGAGATCGTCGGCCACGATTTCTATGCCGACTGGCCCATCGCGATCAATCTCCAGGGCAGCTATCACAACCTTGCCCTGTTCTACGACCGGATCAGCCGGTTCGACCGGATCATCAACGTGACCAATCTGAACATGCAGTCATTGACGGAGCGGCCTTCGCCGCTGCACACGGTGACGGCCAATTTCACGGCGACCACGTTCGTCTTTATCGATTAGGAGCGATCTGAACACAGGCTCGGCCCGCCGGGCCGGGCAGGCTGGGGGATACCATGGTGTTTGACAAACAATCAGGCAGGTCAGCAATTCTCTTCATCGCCTTCCTGGCCCTGTTGTCGGTCCTCGGCTTCCTGCCGCCGGCAGCCGCCCAGGAGGGCGAGACGCCGGCGGCGGAGGCGCCTCCGGTCGAGCCCGAAGCGGCACCGGAGCCGGAAGCGGTCGGCGAGGCGCCATACGCCTACAATGTCGCCGGCCGACGGGATCCTTTTAAATCGCTGCTCGAGCGGAACACCGAGGGCGGGGCGCAGCGGCCGGAAGGCCTGCCGGGGATCCAGATCACCGAGGTCGACGTGCTCGGCGTGGTGGCCAAGTCCGACGGCACCTTCATGGCGATGATCAAGGGTGCCGGGAATGAATCGTTCACCATCCACGTGGGGGACCGGCTCTTCGACGGTGAAGTGCAGGAGATCTTCCGGGACCGTGTCGTGTTCCGGCAGCGGATCAACGACCCCACGCTACCGAGAAATTATAGAGAAGTCAGTGTCCAACTGAACCCCGACGAGGAGGGCAATCGATGAGAAACCTTTGTCTGGTACTGGCGGTCTGCATCCTGCTGATGCTGCCCGCCTGCTCCGTCAAGCACGGCGTGGATACACTGCCCGCCGTCGAGCCCGACGGGGAACGAGTCGTCCTGACGGATTTCAATTACCTGGACGAGGGGGATCGGACGCGGGTCATCATCGAGTCGAATCTTCCCTATGATTTCACGACCTACAACGCGCGGGAGGATCTTTTCGTCCTGGAGATGACCGATGTGGACACCGACGCCATGCCTGAGGAAATCGCCGTGGACTCGCGTGCGGTGGATACGGTGCGTGTGGTGCGCGTCCCCGAGGAGGCCGGACGATCGCTGAGCCGAATGGAGTTCCACCTCTGCCGGCCGCAGGCGGTGGACGTGCTCGTGGAGGGCAGCCAACTCTACCTCGATTTCGCCGCCGCCCAAGGCCCGGTGGCCACGGCACTGGACACGGAAGTGAACATCACCGAGGAAGCGGCGTATGCCGACCGGGCGGACAATGATATCGAGTTCGGCGACGTGACCGGTCTTGACGCCGCGGTGGAGAAGATGCCGCTGGTCACCGAGACGGTGACCACGCCGTTGCCCGCCCCGGTTGAAGTGGCCAGCCTCGAGCCGCCGGCAAGGGAGGCGGAAGCGGTGGCTCCGCCGCCTCCGGCCGCCACGGAAGCGGCGGCCGCCCCGCCGGCGCCGGCCTGGGAGGAGCCCCTCGAGCCGGCCCGCTCGGTGGACTACATCGAGGCGCAGATCGCCGGTGAGGCGGTGACCGTGGCCGTGGCCGGCGACGGCCGACTGGCCTGTGAACCATTTGAACTGCCCACGCCGCACCGGCTGGTGCTCGATTTTTCCGGCACGGTGAACGCGGTGGACGAGCCGGTGCTCGAACTGGAGAGCGATCATCTCTACCGGGTCCGCGTGGCACAGTTCCAGAACGTGCCCGTGCCGGTGACCCGGGTGGTGATGGACCTCAAAGCCGGTCCGGCCGACTACCGCATCGTTGAGCGGGGCAGCAGGGTGCTCGTGCTCTTCGGCGGGGCGGCGGTGGACGAACCCGCAACGCGGAACACCGCGGCCACGCCGGTGGCCACCCCGGTGCCCGAGGCCGAGGCGCCGGCCCCCGTGGAGGAGCCGGTGATGGAAACGGCGGCCCACGATGAGACGCCGGCCGACGAACCCGAGGAGGTCCCGGTCACGGCGGCACCCGAACCGGTGGAGATCGCCGAGGTGCCGGAAACGATGTTCGAACCCGAACCTGAGGTCGAGACGGTGAGCGCCGCGGCCGAAGACGGTTCCTGGTGGATCGAGAAATCGACTGAAGAGCCCCCGGCCGAGGTGGCCGAGGCGGCGTTCCCCTTCGACGATGAGCTGGACGGCGGCGCCGCCGAACCCTCCGGCGGCGTCGATGCCGACTTGCAGGAACTGTTCGAGTCGAAGACGATCACCGGGGATGAAGAGCGCTACACCGGTGAGAAGATCAGCTTCGAATTCACCGATGCCGACCTGCAGGCAGTCTTCTTCCTCCTCGCCGACATCAGCGGCGAGAACATCGTGCTCGACCCGTCGGTGCGCGGCAAGGTGTCGATCAAGCTCACCGACGTGCCCTGGGACCAGGCGCTGGATATCATCCTGCGCAACTTCAACCTTGGACGGGTGCGGGAGAACAACGTGATCCGCATCGCGCCCACGGCCAAGCTTTCCCAGGAGGAGAAGGAGTCCCGCAAGCTGCGCGAGGAGAAACTGCTCAGCGTGCCGCTGATCACCAAGACCAGGGCCCTGAGCTACGCCAAGGCCTCCGAGGTCAGCCCGATCATCCTCAAGAGCATGTCGGCGCGGGACGAGGTCACCGTGGACGAGCGGACCAACATGCTGATCATGAAGATGGTCCCCGAGTCGGTGGAATTGGTGGAACGCCTGATCGACCTGCTCGACCGACCCACGCCGCAGGTGATGATCGAGTCGCGGATCGTGGAAACGACGAAGAACTTCTCCCGGGCCTTCGGCATCCAGTGGGGCTTCCTCGGCGTGGCCGACGCCACCACCGGGACGACCACCAACTGGAGCTTCCCCAACACCGTCCAGGCCAACGGCGCCGGTGTGAGCAGCACCACCGAGTCGGGAATCCCCGGCCCGCTGGGCGGCTACGCGGTGAACCTGCCCGCCTCGAGTTTCAACAGCGGTTTCGGCCTCAGCCTGGGCAACGTGCTCGACACCTTCCGGCTCGACATGGCCCTCACGGCCATGGAGGCCGACGGCAAGGGCAAGATCCTCTCTTCGCCGAAGGTGGCGACCCAGAACAACAAGAAGGCGGTGATCGAGAGCGGCACCCAGATCCCGGTGCAGACCACGGCCAACAACACCACCACCACCCAGTTCGTCACCGCCGCGCTGAAACTGGAGGTGACGCCCCAGATCACGGCGGACCAGACGATCATCATGGACGTTGTGGTGGACAAGAGCGCGCCGGACTTCGGCAACCTGGTGGGCGGCATCCCGCCGATCCTGACCCGCAAGGCCGAAGCCCAGGTGATGGTCAAGGACGGCGGTACCGCGGTGATCGGCGGCATCTTCCAGTGGTCCGAATCGGACAACGAGGACCGGGTGCCCTTCTTCGGCAGTGTTCCGATAATCCGGCACCTCTTCCGCAGCAAGTCGGTGACCAGGAAGAACGACGAACTGCTCCTTTTCCTGACGCCCAGGATCATCAAGGTCAAGGCCTACTGAGCCGGGGACGGGAGACATGGAAATGAGGAAACGACCTGGAACGAGAATGAAGAGGAGCAATGCGATGATTTCAAGACGAGCGGCCCTTGCGGCATGCGTCCTGTCGCTGATCCTGCTGCCGGCCTGCAACTCGAACTACGACGACTCGGCGTCCCCGGTGTGGCTCACCGTGTCGAGCGTCGAGCCGTCCAGCGATCCTTTCGGCGACGTCTATGACAGCACACTCGGCAGCTTCATGCCCGACACGGTGGACCTGACCCTGGCGGCGAATTTCGCCAACCAGAATACGCCGCCCACCAGCAGCCCCTACACCACGGTTCAGGTGACCCACTATCGGGTGACCTTCGAACGCACCGACGACGGGGTTGAGGTGCCGGCCGGGTTCCAGCAGGGGCTGACCGTCTCGGTGGAAGCCGGGGGCAGCCAGGTCACGGTGGACGACGTGACCATCGTCCGCGCTGACCAGAAACTGCAGGAACCCCTTTATTACTTGACGCCGTTCTCTTACGGCTTCGAGCCGAGCACGGGGTACACCACCATCGCCTGCAACTGCATCATTGACATCTACGGCCAGACCCTGGCCGGCGAAACGGTGACGGCCCGGGCGGTGATCGGCATCAACTTCGCCGATTACGCGAATGAGTGATTTTCGGGGGGCGCGGTGAAGACGACCCCTCTTTGGACCGATAGAAGAGACAGGGCGGGAGAACAGACGCCTTCAACAGGAATATGCCAATGACATACGCGCCAGGGGAGGCCATCATGCGTAACTGGACCAGAGTGCTGCTCATCGGGCTGTGCCTCGTGGTCCCTGTCATCATGCTCAGCTGCAGCCTCGATGACGATGAGGGACCCACCGATCCCGGAGGGACGGGAAACAATCCGCCGGACGGCGGCGGCAGCGCAACATTCAATGTTTCGATCGTGGCCGATCCGCCCACTCTCGAGGCCACCGGCGCCGACATCGCCGAGATCACGGCCACTATCCGCCGGGCGGACAACAACCAGCAGATCACCAACGGTGCCCTGGTCACCCTGCGCACGACCCGCGGCCGGCTAAACACCGATGGCAGCACCACCGGGGCCCAGGCGCTCCAGCTGGTGGCGCTGGACGGCAAGGTTGAGGCCTTCCTTGTCAGCGATGCCGTGGCGACCACTGCCCGGGTCACCGCTTCCGTGGGTGACAGCGCCGGTTCGGTGGACGTGCCCTTCATCGATCCGGGGAACAATTCGGTGCTCATCCTTACCATGGGCAATACCCCGGTGCAGGCCGATGTCTACGGCTACGGCGAGACAATCACCGAGGACATCGTCGAGACCCGGACGCTGATCACCGGCTTCGAAGAGGGCGATCCGATCTACGGCCAGGAGGACGTGGTCATCGGCTGCCGCTATACCTGCGAGGACGACGTGGTGGTTGAACTCGAGGATTCGGCGTTCATCACCAACGTGATCGATCCCACGACCAACCCCAACGACTACATCACGCTCATCGAGTACACCATCGAGGTTCGGGACAACGTCACCAACAGCTGGCTCTGGACCCGGCGCGGCAGTCTCACCGAGCGGATCTACCCCGGGGACACCCAGCAGATCAACTACATCCTGGCCACGGTCAACGAACTGGTGGACCGGAACAACTACCCGCTGTTCGACCTGCGCAACACGCAGAACGCCACCACCGCCACGCAGACCATCTGCACCAACCCGGATGGCACACAGTATGTCTGCTACACCGGGAACTACGTGCCCTGTGCCCCCTGCTGGGTGCCCGACAGCAACGGCGGTGAGCTGGAGACGAGGTTCAATGTCACCATCCGCGCCATCAATACGGCCGGGCAGGAGGTCTACGCCACCGGTGAGCAGGTGGTGAACTTTGCCGACTGGGCCGGCGACCCTGACGGTGTTCCCGAGTAATCGGGGGCGGCCCGAACACCGGCGGCGCACCGCGCCGCCGGTGAGGAGCGCTGACGGTGGAATCTTCTGCAGACAGTTCATCCCGGCTGGAGCGCCTGGAACGGATCTACGAGGAAAACCCGGAGACCCGTCTTTTTCTCGCCCTGGCCGAAGAATACTTTCGTGACGGCCAGCTGGAAAAAGCGGTGGAAGTCTGCCGTGGTGGCCTGAAAACCTACCCCGGCTATACATCGGCCCGGGTGACCCTCGCCCGATCGCTGATCGAACTCGGTCAGGACACCGAGGCCGAAGAGGCCCTGCGGGCGGTGCTGGACAATTCCCCGGACAACCTGGTGGCTGCCCGGCTGCTGGGAAAGCTCCTCGTGCGGCGGGGCCGTGTCGATGAAGCTCGTGACCAGCTCGACCGACTGTTCGCGCTCAGCCCCGATGACGAGGAGGGCCTGCGGCTTCTTCGGCAGCTCGACGAGCCGGAATGTTCGGCGTCCGAACCGGTCCCCGAGCCCGAACCGCGGCCCGGGACGGATGGCCCACCGGCGGAAACCGCCGATGCTCCGCAGATCAAGACGTCGACCCTGGCGCGTCTCTACGAGGAGCAGGGGCTCTACGACAAGGCGCTCACCGTGTACGAGACCTTGCTGGCCCGGGACCCCGGCAATTTGGAAATGGCCCGAAAGGCCGAGGAACTGCGCTCCCGGTCAGCCGCCGGCAAGGCTGCCCCCTCCCGTGACGACACCGCACGGCGCAAGATCGAAGCCCTGGGGCGTCTGCTCGACGCGGCACGGACCCTCTCACCGGACCACACGGTCAATGATTGAATCGGCAGACCGATGACCAACGTGATCGCCGACGAGCTGCATCGACTGGTACGCCGGGTGGAGGGCACCCGGCGGGCCCTGCTGGTGGGAACGGACGGCCTGGCTATCGCCGGAACGCCATCCGGCGTCAGCGGTGATGACGAGGCCTGGGAGGACCTGGCCACCGATTACGCCGCCCTGCTGCGGCGGTTGAGCCGCGGCCGGGGCGACCTCTCGTTCGGCGAGCCCCGGGAACTTCTGCTGCGGGCCGCCGAAGCCCAGCTGCTGCTCATGCCGGTCACCGACGACTGTTTCCTCGTGCTGCTCCTCAACCCCGACGCCCCGGCTGGCATGGCCGCCCACCTGACGCGGATGGCGGCCATGCGTCTCCGCGACGAACTGGGGTAATGCCCGCCCGCGATTCGTTGACTTTCCCCAAATCGGGCCGCTATAATCACCTGCTGTGCAGTAAACGGTTTCCACCATCGATAACAAGCGGATCGGATTCATTCGAAACCGCTTATGGTCATCAGGAGAGCAGAGCGGTGTATTCAACCACTGATTTCCGCAACGGCTTGAAAATCCTTTTCAACGACGCGGCCTACATCATCGTCGAATACCAGCACGTGAAGCCGGGAAAGGGCGGTGCCTTCATTCGCACCCGGATGAAGAACCTGAAAACCGGCCTGGTTCTCGAGCACACGTTCCGTTCCGGCGAGAAGGTGGGCAAGCCCGACCTGCAGGAGCGGAAGATGCAGTTTCTCTATGCCTCGGGCGATGAATACAACTTCATGGACATGGAGAGCTACGACCAGGTCCAGCTCCCCGGTGAGGCGCTGGGCGACGACGTGGGCTTCCTCAGCGAAAACCAGGAAGTGACGATGCTGTTCCACGGCACCGAAGTCCTGACCATGGAACTGCCGATGTTTATCGAGATCCCCATCGCCGAAACCAGCCCCGGGGTGCGTGGCGACACCGCCTCCGGTGGTTCCAAGCCCGCCGTGCTCGAGACCGGTGCGACGATCAACGTCCCGCTGTTCCTCAACGAGGGTGACGTGGTCAAGGTGGACACCCGCACCGGGGAATACGTGGAACGGGTCTCCGCCCGCTGAAGGCGCAGCCCGGAAGGCAGGCATATCCACCGGCCGCAGCGGCGGCCAGAGACGGAGCGAGCAAAGCGTGAACTTCGAAGAAATCAAGGAACTGGTCGAGATCATCTCCTCCCGCAACGTCAACGAGTTCGAACTGGAGCGGGCGGGCATCAAAATCCGCATCAGCAAGAACCATCCGGCTGCCGCCGCACCGGCCCCGGCGCCGGTAATCTCGCTCACCCCGCCGGTGGGCGGCGCGGCCGCCGCTCCCGCGCCCCAGGCGGCGCCGGCCCCGTCCGCTGAGGCCGTCCCGGCCCCGGCAGCGGAGGATGAAGGGCTGCTGCAGGTCAAGTCGCCGATGGTGGGCACGTTCTACGCCGCCTCCAGCCCGGAGTCGCCAGCCTACGTCAAGGAGGGCGACGAGGTGAAGCCTGGTTCGGTGCTCTGCATCGTGGAGGCGATGAAGCTGATGAACGAGATCGAAAGCGAGGTCAGCGGCACCATCGTCAAGATCCATCCCGAGAACGGCCAGCCGGTGGAGTTCGGCGAGGTCCTGTTCTCCATCCGGCCCCGGTAATCGATAGATGTTCAAAAAAATCCTTATCGCCAACCGGGGGGAGATTGCCCTCCGCACAATCTGGGCCTGCCGTGAACTGGGGGTGAAGACGGTGGCCGTCTACTCCTCCGAGGACGCCGATTCCCTGCACGTGCGTTTCGCCGACGAGGACATCTGCATCGGGCCGGCCCCGAACAACGCCAGCTACCTCAACATTCCGGCAGTGATCAGTGCGGCGGAGCTCACCGGCGCCGACGCCATCCACCCCGGCTACGGGTTCCTCGCCGAAAATGCCCACTTTGCCGAAATCTGCAATGCCTGTCGCATCACCTTCATCGGACCGGACCCCTCGGTGATCCGCATGATGGGGGACAAGGCCAGGGCCCGGGAAACGATGATCGCCGCCGGGGTGCCGGTGGTGCCGGGAAGCGAGGGCCTGGTCAAGACGGAAGAACAGGCCGCGATCCTGGCCGAGGAAATCGGCTACCCGGTGATCCTCAAGGCCGCCGCCGGGGGCGGCGGAAAGGGCATGCGCACCGCTGCCTCGGAGACCGAACTGCGCGACTCGTTCAAGCTGACCCAGGCCGAGGCCACCGCCGCATTCGGCAACGGCGCGCTGTATCTCGAGCGGTTTCTGGTCAACCCCCGCCACGTGGAGTTCCAGATACTCGGCGACAGCCGGGGCAACGTGACCCAGCTCGGGGAGCGTGACTGCTCGATCCAGCGGCGGCACCAGAAACTGATCGAGGAGTCGCCGTCGCCGGCTTTGGACGAAGACCTGCGGTCGAAGATGGCCGATATCGCGGTGGCCGCGGCCAGGGCGGTGAACTACACCAGCGTGGGCACCATCGAATTCCTGCTGGACAGTGACCGCCATTTCTATTTCATGGAGATGAACACCAGGATCCAGGTGGAGCACCCGGTGACCGAGATGGTGATGGGCGTGGACCTGATCAAGGAACAGATCCGCATCGCCGCCGGCGAGCCGCTCACCGAGGGGCTGGGGACGTTCAGCCACCGGGGTCACAGCGTGGAGTGCCGGGTCAATGCCGAAGACCCGGAGACCTTCGCGCCCTGCCCGGGGACGCTGACCGACGTTTACTTCCCCGGCGGTCCGGGAGTGCGCATCGACTCTGCGCTGCACGGGGCGAGCACCGTCTCGCGCTACTACGACTCGCTGATCGCCAAGGTGATCACGCACGGGGCCGACCGTGCGGAGGCGTTGAGCCGCATGCGTCGGGCCCTGCAGGCGGTGGTCATCGAGGGGGTCAAAACCTCGATCCCCTTCCTGCTCGAGGTGATCGACGACCCGGAATTCGCCCGGGGTGAGTATTCCACCGGCTACCTGGAAAAGTTCATGGCCCGCAAGAAATCCGGGCTGTCCTGATCCTGCCTCTTTTCCCGGGAGGACCATGCTGAGCGAGAGGGGAGAGCGGTTCAATACGCGCCACGCCCTGATTCTTGCCGCGCTCGGCATGGCCATCGGCACCGGCAATATCTGGCGTTTTCCGCGGATCGCCGCCCAGCACGCCGAGCATGGTGCCGGTGCTTTCATCGTCGCCTGGCTTGCCGGGCTCTTCCTCTGGTCGGTGCCGCTGCTCATGGTGGAACTTTCCATGGGCCGCCGGGCGCGGATGGGTACCGTGGGCAGCTTTGGTCGCCTGCTGGGGCCGGGCAAAACCTGGATGGGCGGATGGGTGGCCGTCTGTTCGGTGGCCATTCTCTTCTACTACTCGGTGATCACCGGCTGGTGTTTCCGCTACTTTGCCGCCGCCGTGGCCGGATGGGACACCGGCACTGCGGCCGGGGGCGGCACCGCCGGCGAGGGGGCCATCGCGGCCTGGGTCTCTTTTTCCAATTCCTGGCAGCCGGGATTCTTCCACATGCTGGCCCTCTCCGCGGCCGTGCTCGTCGTGCTCGGCGGTGTGGTGCGCGGCATCGAGCGGGCCAATAGACTGCTCATTCCGGTGCTCTTCATGCTCCTCGTGCTGGGTGCGGTGCGCACGCTGACCCTGCCCGGGGCAGGGGCGGGGGTCTCCTTCCTCTTCCGCCTTCACCTGCCCGACTTCCTCGAGCACCGCTTGTGGCTCGACGCGCTGACCCAGTCCGCCTGGTCCACCGGTGCAGGCTGGGGCCTGCTGCTGACCTACGCCGTTTACTCCCGTCGGGACCAGAACGTAACCCTGAGCTGTTTCATCACCGGCCTGGGCAACAACGGCGCCTCGCTGCTCGCCGCGCTGATGATCATCCCCACCGCCTTTGCCGCCCTCCCCGCCGAAGCGGCCCGGGAGGTGCTCAGCCAGTCCGGACCGGCGAACACCGGTATGGCCTTCATCTGGATCCCCCACCTGTTGCAGCAGTTCCCGGGGGGCCGCTTCTTCCTCATCATCTTCTTCCTCGCCTTGAGCCTGGCCGCGCTGACCTCGCTGATCTCGCTGGTGGAACTGCCGGTGCGCAACCTCATCGATGCCGGGCTGAGCCGCCGCCGTGCCCTGGGACTGGTCTGGCTGGTCTGTTTCCTGCTCGGCCTGCCCTCCGCCCTGTCTCTGCGCTTCCTGGAGAACCAGGACTGGGTCTGGAGCGTGGGGCTGCTGATCAGCGGGTTCCTCTTTTCCCTGGCGGCGGTGTTTTACGGCCTGCGGCGCTTCCGGCGCACCCTGGGCGGCGGCGGAGAGACGCAGGCCGCTGGCCGCTGGTTCAGCGTGCTGGTGGGGCTGGTGATTCCGCTTGAATTCACGGTGATGTTCCTCTGGTGGCTCTGGCAGTCCACCCAGTGGGCCCCCGAGGGCTGGTGGAACCCGCTGGAGCCCTTCGGAATGAGCACCTGCCTCGTGCAATGGGGGGCGGTGCTGCTGATCCTGGTGCTCATCGGCCGCCGGCTCCACCGCCGCACCGCCGGCCGGGCGGCCGCAATGCCGGACAAGGGCGGCTGATTTGGCAGCGGGCCGCCTGCTGATCTATACTAGGCCCCACGGGGTTGCCGATGCTGCTGTGGCGAGTCCGAGGGGCCGCTTCATCACGCAGATCACGATGAGACCATATCCGGGGGGGTGTTCATGGCCATCAGTGCGGGCGGCGGGGATCGCGAAAAATGGGGTTCCCGCCTGGGGTTTGTCATGGCTGCCGCCGGTTCGGCGGTGGGGCTGGGCAACATTTGGAGCTTCCCTTACAAGGCCGGCGAGAACGGCGGCGCCGCCTTCCTCCTGCTCTACCTCGCCTGCGTGATCCTCGTCGGCCTGCCGGTTATGCTCACCGAGCTGATCATCGGCCGGCGCTCGGAAAAGAACCCGGTGGGGGCCTATGCCCTGCTCAAGCCGGGAACGCCCTGGTTCCTCGTGGGTGGCGTCGGCGTTGCCGCGGGGTTCATCATCCTCTCCTATTACAGCGTTGTGGCCGGATGGGTGCTGGGGTATTTCATCGAATCCCTCGGCGGCACCATGGCCCGCCTGGAAAACGCCGAGGCGCTTTCGGCCTATTTCGATGCCTTCGCCGCCAACCCCTGGAAGGCGGTGGGCTACCACTTCGCTTTCATGGCGCTCTGCGTGCTGATCGTCATCCAGGGGGTAAAGGGAGGCATCGAGCGCTGGAGCAAGATCCTCATGCCGGTGCTCTTCCTGCTGCTCATCACCCTGGTCTTGCGCGGCCTGACGCTGCCCGGGTCGATGGGCGGTGTGCGCTTCCTCTTCGCCCCCGACTGGAGCAAGCTCAACGCCGAAACCTTCATGGCGGCCCTGGGCCAGGCCTGTTTCACCCTGAGCATCGGCATGGGGGCGATGATCACCTACGGCAGTTACATGAGCCGCCGGGACAACCTGACCACCGCCTCCCTGCAGGTCAGCGTGATGGACACGATGATCGCGGTGATGGCCGGAATGGCCATTTTCCCCGCGGTGTTCGCCATCGGACTGCAGCCCGGGGAAGGGCCGGGGCTGCTCTTCAAGACCCTGCCTTCGGTGTTCAACCAGATGCCGGGAGGGGCGGTGTTTGCCTCGCTGTTCTTCTTTCTCGTGGTCATTGCCGCCATCACTTCGGGGATCTCGCTGATGGAGGTGGTCACCGCGTACATGGTGGACGAACGGGGGATGTCCCGGCGAAAGGCGGCCGTCATCTTCGGCGGGGTGATCTTTGTCCTCGGCATTCCCTCAGCACTTTCCAGCGGGGCCAGTCCCTTCTTCACCGACTTTCTGGGCAGCGGCCAGTCGTTTTTCGATTGGGCCTTCCACATCTCCGCCGACTATATGCTGCCCGTGGGGGCGCTCCTCTGCTGCGTCTTCATCGGCTGGGCGGTGGGTTCCCGGACCGCGGTGGCCGAGGTCCGCGACGGCAATCCGGCCTTTACCACCGCTCCGATCTGGTCGTTCCTCGTCCGCTGGCTCTCTCCCTTCCTCGTGGCCCAGATCCTGCTCTTCGGCGTTCTCGGCGAATTCGAAGGTCAGGCGGTGCAGGATTTCTCCCGCCTGCTCATGTCCTGGCTGGTCAAGTTCGACGTGGTGCTGGCGGTGCTCTTTTTCCTCGGCAGCGGCTGGTACCTCATCTTCGGCCGCGGCAGGACGCGGGCGTGAGCGGGGCTCCGGGGCCCTGCGGGGTCCTCTACCTCACCGGTTTCATGGGCACGGGAAAGACCACGGTGGGATGTGAACTGGCCCGGCGGCTGGGGCGGCCGTTCGTCGACCTCGACGGGGAAGTGGAGCGCCGCGAGGGCCGGCGAATCAGCGCCATCTTCGAGGCCTCTGGAGAGGAGGCCTTCCGCAATGCGGAGCAGCAGGCCCTGCGGGGCCTCGATCCGGCGTTCCGTGCGGTGGTGGCCACTGGCGGGGGCGTCGTGCTGCGGGAGTCGAACCGTCGCTTCATGGACCGCACCGGGGTTCGCATCTGGCTGCGCTGCCCCCTGGACGAGCTGTTGCGACGTCTCGGGGAAACCGGCAGCGCCGTGGGCGCCCGGCCGCTGTGGGACGGGGACCGGGCGGGACTGGCCCGCCTGCTGGCCGAGCGGGAGCCGTTTTACGCCGGGGGCGCGGGGCTGGTGGTGGATGCCTCCGGTCCCGCCACTGAAACAGTGGAGGCCATCGAGCGCTGGTGCGGGGGCCGGGCTCCATAAAATGATCTATCTGCTGCTCAGTGATATTCATGCCAACCTCGAGGCCCTGGCGGCAGTGCTCGAGGCCGACGCGGCGTTGCCGCCGCCGGACACCGTGCTCGTGCTCGGCGACCTGGTGGGGTACGGTCCGGACCCCGCGGCGGTGATCCAGCGCATCCGTTCCCTTCCCGTGCCGGCGATGCGCATCATTCGCGGCAATCATGACCGGGTGGCCGCCGGCATCGATCCGGGCCGCGGGTTCAATGACCAGGCCCGGCGGGCCGCCCGCTGGACACGGGAGCGGCTGGACAACGGCACACGAGAGTGGCTGGCCATGCTGCCCGAGGGGCCGCTGACGCTCCCCGGCGGCGTGGTGGCCGCACACGGCTCGCCGCTGGACGAGGATGACTACCTCCATACGACGGATCGCATCCGGCTGGTCATGGAACTGGTCACCGCGCCGCTGATCCTCTGCGGCCACACCCACCTGCCCATGGCCGGGCTGATGGAGGACGGCACGCTGACCGTCCGGTCCCTGCAGCAGCCGCGGGAGGAACTGGCCTGCGGTCCCGGGCGGCGGCTCTTCTTCAACCCCGGCTCGGTGGGCCAGCCGCGGGACGGGGACCCCCGGTCGGCCCATGCCCGCTACGACTCGGGCACCGGCCGCATCACCTTCTACCGCACGGCTTACGACTACCGCCCCACGGTGCGCAAGATGCGCGAGGCGGGGCTGCCCGATGCGCTCTGCCGGCGCCTTGCCGCGGGGGCGTAGGTTTCCGCTCTCCATGCTCTCCACACCACCGAAATTCCCTTTCGGAACCGCTCAACACGGGCCTCCGGGAAACCGATACGAAATTGAACGCCCTGCTTGCCGGCGGCCGCAGCGGATGCCGGAGAACAAGGAGCCGGAGTGGACGCTTTTCGACCCCTCCAGCAGAGACCGAAATGACCGTGTGAACCGTTCGAGGCGTCGGCCGCCGCAGGTCGTTGCCGTCCGTTCGTTTAAGAGGTCCCTGATGCGCATCGGAGAAATGCTGGTCAGTGCCGGGCTGATTACCGAGGAACAGCTGAAGGAAGCCCTGAAAAAGCAGAGGGAAGATGGCGGGAAGCTGGGGTCCATCCTCGTCCGCGAGGGCTTTGTCGATGAAGAGGACCTCACCTCCCACCTCAGCCAGCAGTACGGTGTGCCGGCGATCAACCTGGCCAGTTTCGACATCGACGAGTCGGTGTTCAAGCTGATTCCGTCGGAGACCGCGCGGAAGTACGAGCTGATTCCGATCAACCGCACCGGCGCCACGCTGACCATCGCCATGGTCGACCCGACCAACGTCTTCGCCATGGACGACATCAAGTTCATGACCGGCTACAACGTGGAGCCGGTCATCGCCTCGGAAGTGGCGATCCTCGAAGCCATCGAGAACCACTACCAGAGCACCTCGGCCATCGAACTGAAGCAGGTGATGGATGACCTCACCGCCCAGGCGGCGGTAGACGACATGGAGGTCCTCGACGCCGACGACGATGATCTGGACATCTCCTCCGAGGACCTGGACGCCGCCGAGGAGGCGCCGGTGATCAAGCTGGTCAACCTCATCTTCAGCGACGCGTTGAAGCGGGGGGCCAGCGACATTCACCTCGAGCCCTACGAAAAGGAATACCGCGTCCGCTTCCGCATCGACGGTGTGCTCTACGAGAGCATGCGGCCGCCGCTGAAACTGCGTGACGCGATCATCTCGCGGATCAAGATCATGTCCAAGCTGGATATCTCCGAGCGCCGCCTGCCCCAGGACGGCCGGATCAAGGCGAAGATGAAAGTGCAGGGCAAGCTGAAGGAGCTCGACTTCCGTGTCTCCTGCCTGCCCACCCTCTTCGGCGAGAAAGTCGTGCTGCGGCTGCTGGACAAGGACAACCTGATGCTCGACATGACCAAGCTGGGGTTCGAGCAGGATTCGTTGAAGCGGTTCGAGCGCAACATCGTCAAGCCCTACGGTATCATTCTCGTCACCGGCCCCACGGGAAGCGGCAAGACCAACACGCTCTATTCCTCGATCGCACGCCTCAACTCGCCGGATACCAACATCATGACGGCCGAGGACCCGGTGGAGTTCAACCTCAGCGGCATCAACCAGGTGCAGATGAAGGAACAGATCGGGTTGAACTTCGCCGCCACCCTGCGCTCCTTCCTGCGCCAGGATCCCAACATCATCCTCGTCGGCGAGATCCGCGACTTCGAAACGGCGGAGATCGCGATCAAGGCCGCCCTCACCGGCCACCTGGTGCTCAGCACCCTGCACACCAACGACGCGCCGAGCACGATCAACCGCTTGATGAATATGGGCATCGAGCCATTCCTCGTCTCCACGTCGCTGAACCTTATCTGCGCCCAGCGGCTGATCCGCCGCATCTGCAGCGAGTGCAAGACCGAGATCACCTCGGTGCCCCAGGCGCTGGTGGAGATCGGCTTCGATCCCGAGGAGGCGGAGCAGGTGAAGCTTTACCGCGGCGAGGGCTGCATGACCTGCAACAACACCGGCTACAAGGGCCGGGTGGGACTTTACGAGGTGCTCGAGGCCAGTGACGACGTCCGCGAGCTGGTGCTCTGCGGCGCCTCGGCGGTGGAAATCAAGCAGAAGGCCATCGAGGAGGGGATGATCACCCTGCGGCAGAGCGGGCTGCAGAAAATCCGTGACGGGGTGACCACGGTTGAGGAGGTGCTGCGGGAGACCGTCTCCTGATGCGTAACCTGTTTTGTGGAAGCGAGTTATGGATGGTGATATTAGTCGTAAAGATGTGACGGCGAGGTCCGAAAAGGTAGGAGAGGGCAGCGGCTTTTCCGCGGCCCTGAAAACGGGGGCAACCGGCCCGACGGCCGCTGGAAATGGGGAGCACCGTGGAGATAACACTGCAGCAGCTGCTCAAGGCGATGATCGACATGAGCGGGGGCTCCGACCTCCACATCACCGCCAATTCGCCACCGCAGATCCGGGTGGACGGGAAGCTGATCCCGCTGAAAATGCCCCAGCTCTCCGCGGCTGAAACGAAGAAGCTGGCCTACAGCGTGCTCACCGATGCACAGAAGCACCGCTTCGAGGAGGAGATGGAGATCGACTTCTCCTTCGGCATCAAAGGCCTGGCACGTTTTCGCGCCAACATCTTCAACCAGCGGGGATCGGTGGCCGCGGCGTTTCGCATGATCCCCTGGGAGTGCCCCAGTTTCCAGGAACTGGGCCTGCCCAAGGTGATCACCAAAGTCTGCGAAAAACCCCGCGGCCTGGTACTTGTCACCGGCCCCACCGGCAGCGGTAAATCGACCACGCTGGCCGCCATGCTGGACAAGATCAACGCCGAGCGGCACCAGCACATCGTGACCATCGAGGATCCGGTGGAGTATCTCCACCCGCACAAATCGTGCATCGTCAACCAGCGGGAGCTGCATTCGGACACCCACAGTTTCCCCAACGCACTGCGTTCGGTGCTGCGCCAGGACCCCGACGTGGTGCTCATCGGCGAGATGCGGGACCTGGAAACGGTGGAGTCGGCCCTGCGCATTGCCGAGACCGGGCACCTGACCTTTGCCACCCTGCACACCAACACCGCGGCGCAGACGATCAACCGCATTATCGACGTTTTTCCGGCGCACCAGCAGCCGCAGATCCGGGCCCAGCTCTCCTTCGTGCTGGAGGGCATCATGTGCCAGTCCTTGCTGCCGCGCGCCGCCGCCGCCGGCAGGGTGCTGGCCATGGAGGTGCTGATCCCCACCCCGGCGATTCGCAACCTGATCCGCGAAGACAAGGTGCACCAGATCTACTCGGCGATGCAGACCGGCCAGTCGACCCACGGCATGCAGACCTTCAACCAGGCGCTGGCCACGCTCTACTTCCGCAAACGGATCACGTTGAAGACGGCACTGACGATCTCCTCCAACAAGGAAGAACTGCAGGAAATGATCAATCGCGGCGCGGGACTGATCAATCAGCCCGCGGCGGTGCCGGCAGGGGCCGGCGGTCGAGCAGGGGGGCCGCCCCGGCGCCAGGGCTGATCCCGGCCGGGTGAGCCGTAGCAGAAAGGCCGCAGGCACACGATCCGGCCCGGGGGAACGGGCCGGGACAACGGAGAGCGAGAACGACGATGGCTAACTTTACCTGGAAGGGACGTGACCGAAGCGGCAACGTGAAAGACGGTGTCATGGCCGCCGAGAACAAGACCGCGGTGATCAGTGCCCTGCGCAAGCAGCAGATCCTGGTCACCGAGGTCAAGGAAAAGGGCAAGGAGGTCCGGCTGCCGCTGCTGGGCAAGGGCGTGTCCCAGAAGGAAATCGCCATCTTCACCCGCCAGTTTTCGGTGATGATCGACGCCGGCCTGCCGCTGGTCCAATGTCTCGAAGTGCTGGCCATGCAGCAGGAGAACCGTGCCTTCCAGCGGGCCCTTGACGCCGTGCGCCAGGACGTGGAAGGCGGTTCCGCACTGGCCGACGCCCTGCGCAAGCACGAGAAGGTCTTCAATAACCTCTATTGCAACATGGTGGCCGCCGGCGAGTCCGGCGGTATTCTCGACACGATCCTTCAGCGGCTGTCCGACTACATCGAAAAGGCGGTAAAGCTGAAGAAGCGGATCCGCTCGGCGATGATCTACCCCATTTCGGTGATCTCCATCGCCGTGGTCGTGGTGGTCATCATCCTCTGGAAGGTGATTCCAACCTTCGATGCCCTGTTCAAGGGGCTCGATGCCGAGCTGCCCCTGCCCACGCGGATCGTGGTGGTGCTGAGCAACTTCGTCGGCCGTTACATCGTCCTTCTGGCCATTGGCCTGGTGGCGCTGATCGTGGGGCTCAACCGCTACCACAAGACCTACCGCGGCCGGCGGGTCCTCGATGGCATCGCGCTCCGTATGCCGGTGATGGGCATGCTCATCCGCAAGATTTCGGTGGCCCGGTTCTGCCGCACCCAGGGGACGCTGATCTCCAGCGGCGTGCCGATCCTCGAAGCGCTGGAGATCACCGCGCGGACCGCGGGAAACGCCATCGTCGAGGATGCGATCATGGCCACGAGGAAAAGCATCGAGGGCGGAAAGACGATCTCCGAACCGCTCAAGGAGACCGATGTCTTTCCGCCGATGGTGGTGCAGATGATCGCGGTGGGCGAGCAGACCGGCGCGCTGGACGCCATGCTCTCCAAGATCGCCGACTTCTACGAGGAAGAGGTGGACACCGCGGTGGACAACCTCGTCTCGCTGCTCGAACCGATCATGATCTTCGTCCTCGGCACGGTGATCGGCGGTATCGTGGTGGCGATGTACATGCCGTTGTTCAGCCTGATGAGCAAGATCGGCTGACCCTTCCGATGCCGCGGCCCTTTCCTTGGCCGCGGCATCGGTTTATCATCCCGTCATGAAGGATCGGACACTCCAGCGGCAGATCGTCCGGCTGATCGTCTTCCGGGTCGTCATCGTCACCACGCTGATGGGGACCCTGTTCGCCATCCAGCTCTCCCCCCAGGGGGAGGCGGTCCCCACCTTCGACTTCATCTACTACCTCGCCGGCCTGGTCTACGGCCTGAGCGTCGCCTACCTCCTGCTGCTCAAGCGGACCGGCGACTCGATGGCCTTCGTCTACGTCCAACTCTTCGGCGACGCCGCGCTGATCACCGGCCTGGTCTACTACACCGGCGGCATCGCCTCGCCGTTCACTTTCCTTTACCTGCTGACGATCATCACCGCGGTGATCATGCTCTACCGCCGTGGTGGGTTCATCCTCGCTTCGGCCTGCGGCATTTTCTACGGCGTGCTGGTGGACCTGCAGTACCTGGGGCTGCTGCGCATCTCCGGGCCGCCGGCCGCGGGATCGACGATCCATTCCCCGTACTACAGCATCTTCCTCCACTTTTTCGCTTTCTACGTGGTGGCCTACCTCGTCAGCTACCTCTCGGAGAACCTCCGGCGCACGGGCACGATCCTCGAGGAGCAGCGGGGACACCTCGCCGACCTGCAGGTCTTCAACGAGCTGGTCATCGATTCGATGAGCAGCGGCCTGATCACCCTCGACCTTGACGGGAGGATCACCAAGGTCAACCAGGTGGCCCTGCGGCTCACCCGTTACGAGGAGACCGAGCTGATGGGGCGGAAGATCCTCGAACTGATGGGCCTGCCCGAGCGCTACCTCGATCTGGCGCGGCGCAAGCTGGCCCGCCGGCGGCTCTACCGCTTCGACCGCAAGGTGACCCGGCGTGACGGCGTGACCATCCCGGTGGGGGTGAGCGCCTCGCGGCTGCGGGACAAGGAAGGCACGCCGCTGGGGTTCATCATCATCTTCCAGGACCTCACCGAGATGCGCAAGCTGGAGGAGGATCTGCGCACCCGCGACCGGCTGGCCGTGGTGGGGGAGATGGCCGCCGATGTGGCCCACGAGATCCGCAATCCGCTGGCCTCGATTTCCGGTTCGGTGCAGATGCTCGGCGACGACGACATGGTGAGCGAGGAACACCGCCACCTGCTGGCCATCATCCAGCGGGAGTCGCGCCGTCTGGATCGCAGCATCCAGGAGTTCCTCAGCTTCGCCCGGCCCGCGCCGCTGATGCTCGGCCGGGTGAACCTCTCGGCGATTGTGCGGGACACCGCCACCCTGCTGGGCAACAGTGACGAACTGCTGCCCGGGCACCGCATCGAGGTGGACCTGCCCGGAGAGGACGTGTTGCTGGAGGCCGACGAGGACCGCCTGCGCCAGGTGGTCTGGAACCTCAGCCGCAATGCGCTGAAAGCCATGGCCGACGGCGGCACGCTCACCGTGCGCCTGGAGCCCCCGGCGGAGGACCGGGTAGTGCTCGAGTTCACCGACGAGGGGCACGGGTTTCTCGAAGGTTCGCGACGCCAGGTTTTCCGGCCTTTTGCCGGGCGCTTCCGCCGGGGCACCGGTCTGGGCCTGGCCATAGTCTACCGCATCATCCAAGCCCACGGGGGCCGGATCACCATCGGCAACCGGCAGGCTGGAGGGGCCCGGGTCCGGGTAGTGCTCTCCGTCTCCGGGCGTCCCCTGGCGCCACCGGACGAGGCGGCCGGGGACCGCGCCGGGGGAGGCTGGGAAACGCAACCGATCAACATACGGGAAGAGGGATGAACGAAGACGCGACGCAGGCTGATGCAGTGCAGGCCGAAGGCCCGAAGATTCTCGTGGTGGACGATGAGCAGAGCATGCAGGAGTTTCTCGCCATCATGCTCAGGAAGGAGGGCTGCCTGCCGGTGTGCACCGGCTCCGGCGAAGACGCGGTGAAAAAGCTCTCCTCGATGGACTTCGACGTGGTGATCACCGACCTCAACCTGCCCAACCTCGACGGCATCGGCGTGCTGCGCGAGGCCCGCGACCGCCAGCCCGGCACCCCGGTGATCATGATCACGGCCTACGCCACGGCGAAGACGGCCATCGAGGCGCTGAAACTCGGGGCCTACGACTACGTGATGAAGCCGTTCAACGTGGACGAGCTGAAGAACATCATCTGGAACGCCCTGGAGAAGAAGCGGCTGGCCAGCGAGAACATCCACCTGCGCCGGCAGCTGAAGTATGCCGAGGACATGGCCGGCATGGTCGGGGTCAGCGAGCAGATGCTCCAGCTCTTCGCCCTGATCCGCAAGATCTCCCGTGCCCTCTCCAGCGTGCTGATCACCGGCGAGTCGGGCACGGGCAAGGAACTGGCGGCCCGGGCGATCCACCAGACGAGCAGTCGCGGGGACAAATCCTTTGTCTCGGTAAACTGCGCCGCCGTCTCGCCGGAGCTTCTGGAAAGTGAGCTGTTCGGACACGTCAAGGGTTCGTTCACCGGGGCGGTGGTGAACAAGAAAGGCCTCTTCGAATCGGCACACGGCGGCACGCTGATGCTCGACGAGATCGGTGAAATGGCGGTGAACATGCAGGTCAAGCTGCTCCGGGCACTGCAGGAGCGCTCGGTGCGCCGCATCGGCGGGCTGGAGGACATTCCGGTGGACGTGCGGCTGATCTGCACCACCAATCGCGACCTGGAGTCCATGGTGCAGGAGGGCGGGTTCCGTGAGGATCTCTTCTACCGCATCAACGTGATCAGAGTGCACCTCTCGCCGCTGCGCGAACGGCCGGACGACATCCCGCTGCTCGCCGACCATTTCCTGCACAAGCTGAACGAAATGATGGGCACTGCGATTCGCTCGATCTCCAGCGAGGGCCTGCGCCTGCTGCGCGAGCATCGCTGGCCGGGCAACATCCGCGAGCTGGAGAACGTCATTGAACGGGCGGTGGCCCTGGAGACCGGTGAGATGATCATGCCGGAAAGCCTCGCCGCCATCGCCGACGCCGCCGCCGGCCCGCGGCCGCCGGTGCCCGGTGAGATCCCGGAGAAGGGGTTCGCCCTCGAGGACTACCTGCGGGAGATCGAGAAACGGTTCATCGCCCAGGCCCTGGCCCAGGCCGGGGGAAACATGACCCGGGCCGCCGGCCTGTTGGGCATGAGCTTCAGGTCGTTCCGCTACTACGTCAAGAAATACGAGCTGAAGAACGATGCCGGCCATGGTTCCGGGGACTGATCATCGATGACCGATGCGCACGAAGGGAAGAGGGGCCGGGTGCCCCGCCGCTGGCGGGGCGCGGCCGCGATTCTCGTCCTGCTGCTGTTGTCGGTCCTCTTCTTTCCCGGCCTCTTCTCCGGCGGCGCGCTCTATTACCGTGACCTGTTCCGTGTACATCACCCGGCCAAAACCATCGGGCTCGAGTCGGCCGCCGAGGGCCGCCTGCCCTGGTGGAGCGACCGGCATTCCCTGGGCCAGCCATTTCTCGCCGACCCGAACTTCACACCGCTCTACCCCGACAACCTGCTCTACTTCGTGCTGCCCTTCAATGCCGCCTTCAATCTTCACGTGGTGCTGCACATTTTTCTCTGCGGCCTGTTCGCCCTGCTGCTCGCCCGCCGCCTGCGGCTCTGCTGGCCGGCGGCGCTGGTGGCCGCCGGAGGGCTGGCCTTCAGCGGGTATTCGCTCTCCCTGGGAAATTTCTACAACGCCGTGGCTTCGGCAGCCTGGCTGCCCCTGGTCCTGCTCCTCTTCCACGTCGGCTGCGCGAAGGCACCTGGAGCAGGCCCCCCGGGCTGGCGGCAGACCGCCGGCTGCGCTGCCGGGGCCGGGCTGGCCCTGGCCCTGCAGTTCCTCGGCGGGGAGCCGGTAATTCTCTTTCTCACCGCCGGGTTGCTCGTGCTGGCCGCGGCCGGCGGCACGGTCCTCGGCCGCGTTCATCCGGCCAGGACCGCCCTGTTCCTGCCGCTGGCCGCGGTACTCGCCGCCCTGGCCGCCGGGGCGCAGCTGCTGCCCAGCCTGGAACTGATTCCTTTCACTGCCCGGGGCACGGGGTTCACCCTGGCCGAGGCATCCCGGCACTCGGTCCCCCCCTTCCGCCTGCTGGAGCTGCTTTGCCCGGGTCTCTTCGGCGACCCCCACGCGCTCTCCTTCTGGGGGTTCTGGGGGCATGGCTGGTTCGACGGCAATTTCCCCTACATCATCTCCATCCATGCCGGGGCCGGGGTTCTGCTGCTCGCCCTGGCCGCTCCCTTTGCCGGCCGGCCGCGACTGGCCCTGGCCCTCTGGCTCGGCGTGCTGCTCTTCGGGGGGCTCGCCCTGGGCCGTCACGCGCCGCTGTTCGCGCTGCTCTACAACCTCGTGCCCGGGGCCGACGTGATGCGTTACCCGGTGAAATTTCTCCTGCCCGCGCTGGCCTGCCTCACCCTCCTCGCCGGGCTGGGGGCCGACCTGGTCTGGAAGGGCGATCGGCAGCGGGGGGCGGCCCTTGCCGCAGCCGTGGTTGGCCTGTGCTGCGGGCTGCTCGGCACCGCACTGCTCCTCGGCTGGCTGCCCGGCGTCGAGCCACTGCTCGAGGTCCGCGGCGTGCCGGATATTCAGGTCGTCCCGGCGGCACTGGGCATGACCGCCGCCATGGTCCGCGGCCTGGCGATGGCCGCCTGCGCGGCCCTGTTGCTGGCCGCCGGCCTCGTACTGCACGGCCGATGGCGCCGGGCGGCGGCGGGGGCACTCTTCCTGCTCATCGCCGCGGACCTGCTCTCCGCCCATGGCGGGCTCAATCCCGTGGCGCCGCCCGGGTTCTACACCGACCCTTCGCCGCTGCGGCAGGCCCTGGACGAGCACGAGCGCCAGGCCGACGGTTCCGGGGGGCCGTTCCGGGTTTACCACGATTCGGGAAAGGAAATTCCCTCGGTGACACTTCGGGCCCCGGAGAATGACCGGCTCTGGCATTTCGACTGGATGCGCCGCACCCTCTTTCCCATGACCGCGGACCTCGAGTTCGCCTTCGAACCGAACTGGGACGGCCTCTACCTCGAACCGGCGGTCAAGGCCGCACAGGTGGCCCGCACCCTGCCTGACCATCGCCGTGCCGCGTTCCTCGGGCTCTTCAACGTGCGCTACGTGGTGCAGTTCAGGCCGCCCGCGGACCCGCTGTTCAGAGAGCTGGCCCGCTGGTCCGGCGGTGCGAATCTCGAAGCGCACCTGCTGCTCAACCGGGCCTGCCTCCCCCGGGCCCGGTGGGTGCCCCGGGCCATGCGGCGCGCCACCGAGCCGGAGATCGTGGGCGTCCTGGTTTCCCCGGCGTTCGACCCCCGCCGGCACGTGGTGCTCCCGGGAGCGCCGGCCGGGGAATTTGCGGAGGACGGAACCGTGGATGACGTCCCGAAAGCCGCCTGCACCGTGACTCGTCGCGGCGGCGTGGAGGTGGATGTGGCGGTGGACTGCCCCGCCGACGGCTACCTGGTGCTCGCCGACAGCTGGGCTCCGGGATGGCGGGCCGAGGTGGATGGGGCCCCGGCCCTGGTGGAGCGAGCCAATCTTGCCCAGCGAGCGGTGAGGGTCCCCGCCGGAAAACACACCGTGGCGTTCCGCTATCGGCCCCGCTGGCGCGTGGCCGGGCCGCTCGTCTCGCTGGCCGGCCTGATGCTGGCCGGCGGGGTGATCCTCATCAGTCTGACCGGGAAACGCCCCTGGCGGGCTGGGGAGGAGACGTGATGAACCGCCTGGCCGCCGTCGTTCTGCTGCTCTTCCTGGAGGCGGGTTGCGCACCCGATCCCTCGCAGCGGGCCCTCGACCCCCGGCCGAATGTCCTGCTCATCACCCTCGACACTCTGAGGGCGGACTGTCTCGGTTGTTACGGCAGCCCGGACGTGAAGACCCCGGCCATCGACCGGCTGGCCGGGGAGGGGGTGCGATTCACCAGGGCGGTGGCCCCGTCTCAGTGCACCAATCCGTCCCACGCCTCGATCATGACCGGACTCTACCTCGCCGAGCACGGGGTGTACGACAACACCACACCGCTGGCCGACGAGGCGCTGACCCTGGCCGAGCGGTTGAGCGGCGAGAGCTACCTGACCATCGGCGCCGTGAGCGCCCGGCACCTCAACCCGAGGAACGCCAACCTTGGCCAGGGCTTCGACACCTTTCTCCGCTGCCGTCCTCCCGAGATGGACGCCGGTACGCGGAACCGGCAGTTGTTCAAGGAACTCCGCAATGCCGCGCATCGTCCGTTCTTCGCCTGGGTGCACTACTTCGACCCCCACGGACCCTACGATCCGCCCGCCCCCTACGACCACCGCTACCCCCCTGGCGAGCGGTTCGATCCGGTTCCGCCCCAGCCCTGGATGGACATCGCCGAACACCGGCGCGGGGCCCCGCTTGACCCGGACGAGTTGATCGCCCTCTACAAGGGGGAGATCAGCTACCTGGACAGAGAGATCGGTCGGCTCTTCGCCCTGCTGGACGAACTGGGGCAGTCCAACCGGACCCTCGTGGTGCTGGTGGCCGACCACGGCGAGAGCATGACCGAAAAGGGCATCTACTTCTGCCACGCCGGGCTGTACAACCAGGTGCTCCACGTGCCGCTGATCATTCGCTGGCCGGGGAGCCTGCCTGCCGGCCTGGCGGTTGACACCATGGTCAGCCCGGTGGACATCCTGCCCACCATCCTCGATCTGCTCGAGCTGTCGCCTTCCGGGGCCATGTCCGGCGTGAGCCTGGTCCCGGTCGTGGAAGGTTCGGGGCTCTTCGAGGCCCGGCCCCTGTTCAGCGAGGCGGTGAACGGTGTGATTCGCGCCGTACACGTCGAAGACTACAAGTTCATCAAGGCCTATCCCGGGAAGGACTGGTCCGTCACCCGGGACCACCTCTACCGGCCCTTTGAGGATTACGACGAGGCGGTGGACCTGCTATCCGACCAGCCCGGCCAGGCCGGGCAGTTGGACCGGCTGCTCCAGACCTGGCTCGAAGGGGTCGCCGGGGAGCGCCTGCCCAGCCGCCGCCGGGAGCGGCTCGACCGGGTGACCGAGGAGGCCCTGAGGCAGCTTGGATACCTGGAATGACGATGTTCCCGGTGTTCAAACCCTGAACTGACACTAATTGTCACCCCGGTGACGGATTCCTGTCACGAACTGTCGCTCCTGATGCGTGGGCGAAACTTGTCCGAAAAGATAAGACTAAAGTTTACAACCATTTTACCGATTCAATGGGTGATCCACGGGCGGTGCTCGATGTGGCACGTGGATTGCAAGTTTATCCGGGCGTCATGGTAAGCAAGGGAGCAACAAAGTAAGGGAGGACAACATGCTGAGAAGGAAAGACAAGGGTTTCACGCTGATCGAGCTGCTCATCGTTGTGGCGATCATCGGCATCATCGCGGCCATCGCCGTGCCCAACCTGCTCAACGCGATCCAGCGTGGCAAGCAGAAGAGGACCATGGCGGACATGCGGTCCCTGGGAACCGGTATGGGAACCTATGAAATCGACTACAACCAGTATCCCAGCAACCTCACCGGCCTGCAGCCCGACTATCTGAAGAATCCCCCGGCGGCTGACGGCTGGTCCACGGTCTGGACCACCACCTTCACAGCCCAGGAATATACCATCGTCAGCCTGGGCAAGAACGGTACGGCGGACGGCGCGGGCAGCTACTCCGGTACCACCAGCACCTTCAACTCCGACATCGTCTACTCCTCCGGAACCTTCGTGCAGTATCCGGACGGGAAGCAGACCAACGGCTAGTAGCTGATGTCGAACGGAAATGGGTAGGGACGGTCACTCGGCCGTCCCGTTTTTTTGTACGCGCCTCCCCTGATTGATAAGCCGTTGCCCGCGGTTTACAATGGCCCCACGCACAGAACCTCGAACCAGAATCGACGAACACCGGTGGCGAAGGCCGCGTCGACCGGACCGGGGGAGATCGATGCGCACGGGCAAGGCGGAATCCGACGACCTGCTGTTCGGCCTCGTCCTTCTTGTCGCTGCCCTCAACCTGCTGTTGCCCGGGGAGACCTGGTACCAGAGCCGTGCGTTGAGCCAACTGCTGGTTTTTGCCGGTTTCGGCGCCCTGTTGCTCACCAGGCGCCCTGACGCTGTCTGCCGGGGGGCCGCTGCCCGGGCCCTGCGCTTCGGTTGCTTTCTCCTGCTTCTCGTCCCCTCGCTGTGCTACTCCGTCTGTCCCGGCCGATCCCTGGAGACACTGGCTCTCTGGGCCGCCTACGTCGCGTTCTATCTGCTCATTCGCGGTCTGCGTCCGGAGCGCCGGCACCGGGAACTGGCTGTCACCGTGGTTGGCCTGGTGACGGTGCTGCTCCTGCTCTACGGCCTCTACCAGTACGTCACCGAGTTCGGCGGTCTGGCCAAGCAGATCGCCGCCGATCCGTCGCTTACCGAAGGACAGCGGGCGGACATGCTCAGTCGTTTGGCCAGCCGGCGGGTCTTCTCCACGTTTCCCTTGCCCACGACCTTTGCCGAGCTGATCGTCATCGCCCTGCCGCTGATGCTTCACCGGGTGCGCGCGGCACTGCGGCGCCATCGGGCGGCGGCGGCCGGCTGGGCCGCCGCCGCGCTGCTGGGCCTGGTCGTGCTGACCCTCACCGGCTCCTACGGTGCGCTTCCGGTGCTGGCGGCTTTGGGATTCGTCGCCCTGCTCGCCCGGTCCTCGCGCTGGACGCCCCGCCGCCGGGCGGCCGCCGGCGGGGTCGCGGTGCTGCTGGCCGCCGCGGCATTTCTCGTGGTGTTTCAGGTGCGCGGCTTCACGCCCTGGGATGCAGAACAGGCGCACAACCCCGTGCGGCAGCGGCTCTTCAACTGGCGGGCGGCGGCCGCGGCCTGGCAGGAACATCCGTTGGCCGGCGTGGGGCCGGGCAATTTCCAGGTGGCCTACGCCCGGCACCGCCCGGCCGGGGCCAATGAAACGGTAGTGGCCCACAACACCTATCTGCATCTCGCCGCCGAGGGGGGCACGCTGCCCGCCGTGGCGCTGGCTGCGCTGGCCCTGCTGCTGGGGTGGCGCATCCTGCGGCGGCTTTCCACCGCTGCCGGTGGCGGGGACGGGGCCGGTCGGGCCGTGGGCTACGCCGCGCTGGCCCTCCTGCTCTACGGCTGTTTCGAGATCACCGTCGAATACCCGGGGATCGGCTATCCCGGCCTGCTGCTCATCGCGCTGGCCGCGGCCTGGTCTTCCCCGGCGGTGCATCCCGTTGCGCGGTCAGAAGACCGGGGGGCCTCCGGAATGTCCGTCGTTTCCCTCGAACCCGCCGGGGCGGTGGTGCTGGTTCTTCTGCTCACCGCCGGCTTCCTCTGGACCGGATGCTGGTACCTGGGCCGCGGGCACCTGGAACGGGCAATACTCCTGACCGGCGAGGGGGCGCCGGCCCGGGACGAGGCCCTGGACGCCGCTCGCCGGGCGGCAGCCTGGAACCCTCTGGACCCCGAGCCGCCGGCCGTGCGTGGTGCGCTGCTGCTGGCCGCCGGCGCCGAAACCGGTGACCCGCGTCTGGCCCGCCGGGCGGCCACGGCCTTTGCCGCGGCATCGGCCCTCGACCCGGAACGGGCCTTTTTCCACCATCGGCTGAGCGTGGCCCATGAAGCGGCTGGGGAGGGGCTTTCCGCCCTGGTGCAGGCCGAGAAGGCCTTCCGCCTCTACCCCTCCCAGCCCCGCTACCGGGACCGTCGGGCCGCGCTGATCAGGCAGCTGGAGGAGGTGCCATGAGCATCAGGCCCCTTGCCGCGGCAGGACGGCTGGCCGAGCGGGCCGAGCCCCGGGGCCTGCTGCTCCTGCTGCTCTTTTTGCTGCTGCCCTGGGGCGATGGCGCCATGTCGGCCGATGTCCTGCTCACCGTCCAGCTGCTGCTCCTGGCCGCCCTGCTGCTGCGCCCCGCCATGCCGCCCCCGGGGGACAGTACCCGATCGCTGACCCTCATCGGCATCGCTCTGACCGGCATCCTCCTGCTGGGGGCGGTCCGGGTGACTTGGCAGGTCGACCCCTACGGCGGTCTGCTGGCGCTGATCAACTACCTTTTTTTCGCGCTGTTCTACCTCCTGCACGGGTCGGCCTGCCGGCGGTCACGGGAATGGGCCCCGCTGGCCCTGCACTGGATGCTCGCCGGCATCCTGCTTGCCGCGGCCTGGGGGCTGGCGGAGCAGGTGCTCCAAGACCCGGGCCGGGTGTCCGGTCCGTTCCGTGACCCCAACCACCTCGCCTCGCTGCTCACCGTGGGGGCGTCCCTGGTCCTCGCCCGGCTGGTCTTCGGCGCGCCCGGCGGGTGGCGACGCAGGGCCTGGTGGCTGGCCGGCCTGGCCCCGCTGCTCTGGGTCCTGCTGCTCACCGGATCCCGGGGCGGGGTGCTGGCTTTTCTGGCGGTGCTGGCCGCGGCCCTGGCGGCCCGGCGGCTGGTGCTCCTCATCGTACCCCTGGCCGTCGGGGCGGCACTTCTCGTGATTCCCAACCCCTTCCTCAGCTACCTGCGCTCCATGGCCTCGAACGACCCTTACGCCCTGGAGCGGCTGGGCATCTGGCGCTCGGCGCTGGAGATCATCGCCCACAACCCGCTGGGCGTGGGCCTGGGCAACTACGCGCTCTACTCCGCGGCTTACAACTTCCCGGTGGAGCACGCGGTGGCCCGTTACGGCCGCATGCCGCGCCAGGCGCACAACATCCTGTTGCAGCTCACGGCCGAGGGGGGCTGGCTGGTGGCCATCCCCCTGGTCCTGCTCTTCGCGGCCCTGGGCGTGGCGCTGTTCCGCTGGCGGCGCGGGCTGGACGGGGGCGGCGACCCGGTGGCCGGCGGCGCCCTGCTCGGACTGCTGGGGCTGGGCGTGCAGGCGATGGTCTCGAAGAACCTGGGCAACAATGCGCTCTGCTTCTGCATGCTCTTCCTGCTGGCGGTGCTCGGGCCGCTTTCCCCGCGGCTGGCGGTGAAGTGGCCCTGTGGGCCGCTGAGCGGTGCACTGCGCCGGGGGCTGATGCTGGCGGCGGTGGCGGTTGTGGGGTGGTTCGCCGTCTGGGTTCCCTGGCATGCCGACCGGCTGTCCCGGGAAGCCGGACAGTGCCTGGCCGACGGGGATGCGGCCGGGGCGGCGGCGCTGCTCGATCGGGCATCCCGGGCCGTGCCGATCCAGTCCCACTACCTCGCCCGCCGGGCCGCGATCCAGGGGGCGCAGTTCCGCCTGACCGGCGACCCGGGGCGCTTCGCTTCGGCCGTGCGGCTCTACGACGAAGCCCGGCGTTGGAACCCGCGTGAGCCCTCGTTCCTGCTGGAGCGGGCGGCCCTGCACCTGCACCTGGCGCGCAGCCGTCCCGGTGGCGCGGCCGCCGAGGCGCGGGCCGTGGCCCGCACCGATTTCCGTGCGGCCCTGCGCCTGGTGCCGCACCAGTACGCGGTGCACGAGCGGTTGGCCGGGATGGCCCTCGAGGAGGGGGACCGGCAGGGTGCCATGGACCACCTTCGGCGGGCCGTGGCCGACGAGCCGAACTTCATCCGCGGACGGCTGCTGCTGGCCCGTCTGCTGGAACAGGCCGGGCGAACCGGGGAGGCCGCGGAGCAGCGGCGGGAGGCCGCCGAGCGGCGGCAGCGGTATCCCCGACCCCGGCCCGGCTGGGGCGGTTACGAGCTGGAGCTTCTGCGCCCCGGCCCCGGGAGCGAGCCGTCACAAGCAGGGACTCATATCGGGGGTGGAAGAGGTCGATAGAGAAGGCATCGGTACAGTGTTGAGAACATTTCCTGGAGTCTGACATCGTGAAAAAACCGCTTCCGGCGATCCTTGTCCTCTTCATCCTCTCCGGTTTCTGCGGCCTGGTCTACCAGGTCGCCTGGCTGCGCATGCTCACGCTGACCTTTGGCAGCACGGTCTATGCGGTGAGCACCCTGCTCACCGCCTTCATGGGCGGCCTGGCCCTGGGCAGCGCCGGTATCGGCCGGCTCACCCCGCGAATCCGCCGGCCGCTGCTCGTCTACGGCCTGCTCGAACTGGCCATCGGTGTCTACGGGCTGTTCACGCCCTGGATGTTCAAGGCCCTCGACGAACTCTACATCCTGATCTACGTTCACGTGACCCCGGATGCCTCGTCCTTCGCCATGTTCCGTTTCGCCATGGCCATGGCCGTGCTCATCATACCCACCATGCTCATGGGCGGGACCCTGCCGGTGCTGGCGCGGTTCGTCATCCGCCGTCGCGAGCAGGCCGGCTCCGGCGCCGGAGTACTCTATTTCGCCAATACCGCCGGGGCGGTGCTCGGCTGCTTCGCCGCCGGCTTCCTGCTCATCCCGCTGCTCGGACTGCGCGACGCCATTCTCGTCGCCGCCGTGCTCAACGGCCTGGTCTTCGTTTTCGCCGTCCTGCTCTCCCGGCATTTCGGGGAGCCGCTGGATTTCACCGACGCGGAGCCCCGGTCCGCGCCGGTCCCGGCCCAGGACGCAGCGCCGCCCGGCGACCACGGCCTGCGACGGCTCTTTTTCGTGTTCTTCTTTCTCACCGGCATGGCCTCGCTGGCCTACGAGGTCTACTGGACGAGAATTCTCGTGCTCTACCTCGGCAGCTCGGTCTATGCCTTCTCGGTGATGCTCGTGGTGATGTTGCTCGGCCTGGCCCTGGGCAGCCTGCTCTGCGCGCCGCTCAGCGATCGGCTCAAGCCGGCCGCCCTGGCCTTCTGGTTCGGCCTGGTGGAGCTGGGCATCGGTGCGGCGATCCTCATCCAGGTGCACCAGTTCAAGGGGCTCTCCGAGATGATGGGCAATCTCGGGGCGTCCCTGGGCGCGCCGTCCTATGCCAAGATGATCACCGTCTTCTTCCTCGTCACGATCCAGGTCATGCTCGTGCCCACCGTGCTCATGGGGGCCAGTTTCCCGCTGGCGGTCAAGGCGGTGTCCGGCGCGCTGCGCCGGGTGGGGCGGGACCTGGGAGACCTCTACGGCGTGAACACCCTGGGGGCCATCGTCGGCGCCTTTGCCGGCGGCTTCGTGCTGATTCCCCTGCTCGGCGTACAGTGGAGCATGGGCGTCACCGCCGCGCTCAACGTGGCCGTGGGCGGCGTGGCCCTGGTCACCGCCCGGCGCGGGCGCGGCCGCCTGCTCTGGCTGGCCCCGCTGCCCGTGGTGCTGGTCCTCGGCTACGTGCTGCTCTTCAACGGCCTCTACCCCATGGACCAGGTGCTCACTTCGGCCGGCGTGTTCAACCACCGCGGCATCGCCGAGGTGATCCACTTCGAGGAGGACGCCCAGGCCACGATCACCGTGGAGAAGGTGCGCGACACCCGGGGCGACTGGCGTTCGATCAGCCTCAACGGGGTCAACGTGGCCGGCACCTCCATCGACCTGCTGGCGGTGCAGAAGCTGCAGGGGCATCTGCCGCTGCTCGTGCACGGCGACGCCCGCTCGGTGCTGCACATCGGCTTCGGCAGCGGGGGCACGGCCCACGCGGTGTCCAAGTACCCGAACGTGGAGCACATCCGCGTGGCCGAGATCAGTCCCGGCGTGATCCGCACCTCGGCCGAATATTTCAAGGACATCAACCACACCTTCTGGCTCGAGGACGAGCGGGTGAAGATCACCTACTGCGACGGGCGGAACTTCGTACTCGCCGCGCCGCAGCTGTTCGACGTGATCCTTTCCGACTCGATCCACCCGCGCTACGCCGGCAACGGTTCGCTCTACACGAAGGAGTACTACGAGCTCTGCCGCAGCAAGCTCAACCCCGGGGGCATCGTCTCCCAGTGGCTGCCCTTCTACAGCCTCACCGACGAGAACCTGCGCATGATCTTCAAGTCGTTCCAGGCGGTGTTCCCCGAGACCTACGTCTTCTACGTCAACTCCACGATCAACCCCTTCACCGTGGTGCTGGGGCGGGTGGCGGGGGAGAAGATCGACGTGGAGCGCATGGCCGAACTGCTGGCCATCCCCTCGGTGCGGGCCGACCTGGAGGACATCGGCCAGATCGACCCGGTGCTCATCCTCGACAACTTCCTCTTCGGCCGCGGCGAGCTGGAGCGCTATGTCCAGGGGGTGCCCTACCACACCGACGACTGGCCGGCGGTGGAGTATTTCTCCTCCCGGCTGCTCAGCCGCACCTGGAGCTGGCGGGACAACTTCGACGCCCTGCTCGGCTGCCGCGAGCCGGTGCTGCCCCTGCTCGAGTGGGGCGGGATGGCCGCCGAGGAGCGCCAGCGGATCACCGAGGGGCTCCAACGCTCGTACGAGGCCACGGGCCACAACCTGGCCGGGCAGTCGCTCTTCCTCCACGACGAGCACGAGGCCTCGCTGGAGCAGTTCGCCGCGGCCCTGGCGCTGAACCCCGAAGACCGGGAGCCCTGGGAATACACGCGGTTCTACCTCGAGGGCCGGGGCTTCCCGGCGGGGATGTGAGCAGCGAAACGATGAAGGACGACGTGGTCATTCTCGGCGCCGGGCTGGCCGGCCTGAGCACCGCCTGGCACCTCGGGGACCGGGCGCCCTGGGCCCTGTACGAGCGTGGCGAAACGGTGGGCGGCCTGGCCGGCACCGTGCACTGGGA
>Ga0180430_10000574_pt1 | contig 39573 bp, 33 predicted proteins | sample SS_ome_9_FD_132999 | JGI IMG/M metagenome (GOLD analysis project Ga0180430, IMG submission 132999) | Hypersaline lake sediment archaeal communities from the Salton Sea, California, USA - SS_1_S_2 metaG | ecosystem: Environmental > Aquatic > Non-marine Saline and Alkaline > Hypersaline >...
ATCAACAGCATCACGCCACCAACCTGCAGAATATAATCGCGCTGAAGCTTGCCGGCATCCATGCCGAGCGCTTCATATTCAGTCTTCACAGCACCTACCGCCATCTGGGTGATCATACTATCACCCAGAGATTCAAAAGCTTCTTCCATCCTGGAAGCCATTTCAACCCGTGTATCCTCTGGCATCATTGCCAGGGCCTGAAAGATATCCATTCCCGCTGGTAAGCGCGAGGGATCGAAATCAAAACCTTCGCCAAGCGGCATGGCTGCTGTGGGGTCATCCATCATTTGCTGGATGCCCGATACAGCAACAAAGGCTTTGCCGAGGATAGAATTCAAATTCTCTATTTGGTTTTGACCGAGATCGCCCAGGATATAAATTGAGCCTTCCAGCAAGGGATAGTCCTGGAGCAGATCCTCCCACCCCACCGAATCCGGATCGACAAGTTGATAACTATCCATTACAAGCTGGGCATCCTCAGCATCTACGAACAGGAGCAATTTATCCATGGTTTCCTGGCGGATTGCATCTGGTACTGCATCCTCAACACCATTTTGCTGGATACCAACGTTGACAATATTGGACAGATAATCCGGTAACGCCAGATCCGCATTGGCCCGGAGAAACAGGAAAACTATCGCCAGGATGATCAAGAGTGCATAAGGTTTTAAATATTTCAGCAGTCGCCGCATTGTGTTTCCTCTCCTTTCAAGCCATGTTTACCCAGATGCTTCCGGGGCATTTGTTGAATCTTATCTATCATCAGCTGCATGGCTTTTGTTATCTGTTCTTTTTCCCCCTCTGAAAAGTTCTCTTCCAGATCCTTGATCCAACCGATCTGAGCCTGTATGCTGCTTTTCACTACTTGATCACCCTTTTCTGTAAGTGTGATCTTTTTCATCCTTCTGTCTTCAGGATCCTCAACACGCTGGATCAAACCATCCTCGACCAGGCGCTCAAGCATCTGGCTGGCAGCCGCGCTGCTTACACCCAAATGCTCGCCCAGCCCAGTCACACTGACATTCTTTTTATGATAGAGGCGGAAGAGTGTACCTACCATCGACCTGGAGAGCCCCTTTTCCCGCGCATAATGGAAGCTCCCGCGATTCGATCGATGGGTGATCAAACCAGCCCATTCCTTGAAGACAGAGAAAAAATCGTCTCCTGACGCCATAATTCACCTCGCTTAATAGTTAAGTCTGATTAATTATAAGGTTTGATTAGTAATTGTCAAGGTGAATCTCTCCAAAAGCCCACCCGCTACAATATAGATACGATTGATGCGGATGGGTTATCAAAATATAATAGATACATCAACCAAGGACATTCAAACAAAATGATCGAAATCACACCTGTTGGTCTGGCAGCCAGAAAAGAAGTCAAGAAATTCGTTTTCTTCCCCTTTCAACTTTACAAGGACTGCCCCCAATGGGTTCCTCCTCTGTTCCAGGACGCCCTGAACGGTTTTGATCCAGACAAACATCCTTTTTTCAAACATGGAGAACTGCAGCTTTTCCTGGCCGAAAAGGACGGAAAAATCGCTGGCCGCATCGCGGTGATGGATAACCGGCACTATAACGATTATCTGAATGAATCCACTGCTTTTTTTGGCTTTTACGATGTGATCGATGATTCAGAAGTTTCCGCCGCTTTGTTCAAGGCAGCATTTGATTGGGCCCGTGAGCGAGGTTTGAACAAGATCATTGGACCCAGGGGCCTGGTCAGCACAGAAAACACTGGTGTGCTGGTTAAAGGATTTGAACACAGAGCCGCCATGGGTCTTTCCTACAACTATCCCTATTATGACCGTCTGGTGAAGGAAGCCGGATTTACGAAAGCCTCTGATTTGTACTCCGGGTACGCACCAGCGGACCAGATCATGCCGGAGCGTTTGATCAGGATCGCCGAGAAGATCAAAGACAGGCGCGGCTTCGAAGTGATCCATTTTCAGAATATGGATGATGCGGATTTCTGGATTCCCCAGGTGCTCAATGTGCTAAAAAGGGCTTTTGAGATCCATCCCGGTTATTGTCCACCTACAGATGAAGAATTAAGGATCGCTGCCGATAATCTCCTGGCTATCGCAGACCCCCGCCTGATCAAGCTGATCCAGAAAGATAATGAAGTGATCGGATTCATCTTCGCCTACCATGATGTCACAGCAGGCCTGCAGCGAGCGAAGGGCAGGATCTGGCCCATCGGCTGGCTGCACCTCTTGCTGGAAAGGAAACGAACCAAATGGGTGAATATCAACGGCGTTGGAGTTCTGCCGGAATATCAGGGCATGGGAGTCAATGCGATCTTATATACCGAGGCAAAAAAGAGCGTAGACCAGTTTGATTTTGAGCATGTGGATGTTGTCCAGGTTGGCGAGGACAATTTCCAGAGCCGTTCGGATATGGAGACAATGGGAATCCAGTGGTATAAGAGCCACCGGGCTTATGAGCGGGAGTTATGAGTAGTAAGCGCTCAAGATAAAAGGAAAAAGCATCTCACAAGAGATGCTTCTTTGTTCACATCAACCCAATTTACAAGCCGGTTGAAGGACTGGTTCCATATGATCTCGGTCCACATTCACCAATTCAAACGTTCTGGGCATATCCAGAACAAAGGGACAGTCTCCTTGAACGGAACAAGTTCCACACTCAGTCAAATTGGAGGAAGCTTTAATCCTGCCTTTTCGGATCCAGAACTCCACCATTTCTTCTGCTCTGCCAGGGGAAACATCCAGTTCTCTCGCCAGGGAAGTAACAGACAGGGAACCTGAAGAATTTTCAAAAAGAGTTAATAATCTACCCAATGTACTGGTTGTCATAATAATTCCTCTACAGGAAGATCAATTTTCCTACCTGAAAAACTACCACTGATGCAGCCCAGGCGATTAAAAACGTGTATGAGATCTGAGCCCACATCCAGCGCTGGCCGAATTCCTGCCTCATGGCAGAAACTGCTGATACGCAAGGAATATAAAGCAAAACAAAGACATTAAACGCAACAGCGGCAATTGCTCCTGACATAGGAGATCCAGCGGTCTTTTCAAAAGCGACCAATAAGGCACCTTCCAAACGAGTGTAATCCTGCTCTTCCCCGTCAGATGATAGCAGATCCAGCTCACCCAGATCCACAAATGGGATCAAATTGATAGTCCTGGGGATGATATTGATCGCTTCCTGAACGGTTAGAAAAGCAGCTCGTCCAAAATCGATTCCAACAGACACAAAGTCCTCCTGGAAAGTGCCCGGCATTTCAGCAATCGGAAGGCTTTCCCCGGCGTAGATCTGGCTCATTGTACTGACAATGACCTCCTTGGCCAATATTCCAGTCATTAACGACCCGGTCGTCTGCCAGGATCCATATCCAGCCGGTCTAAAAACTGGGGCCAGAAGGCCGCTGATCCGGCCAAAAAGGCTATCACCTGCCTGCACTTCATTGAATTGGCCCATGTCCTGATGGGCCGGGATTGCCATCAGCAGCCACAACGCAATCGATACCCCCAGGATTACCGTGCCTGATTTCACCAGGAAACCGTGAGTGCGCTCCCACATCTGATGCCAGACATCTTTTGGGCTGGGGATCCTGTAGGGTGGCAGCTCCATCACAAAAGGCGCGGGAGGTTTACTCTTGTATACCGTATTCTTCATCACAAAACCAGTTATCAGCGCCACAACAATGCCCAATAGATACATGGCAAAAACCAGCGTGCCCGATTGTGCGCCAAAAAATGCCGCACCGAACACCACATAGACCGGAAGACGGGCTCCACAGCTCATAAATGTTGCCAGAAATGCGGTTAGCTTGCGGTCTTTTTCATTCTCCAGGGTCCTGGTGGCATAAACGGCCGGGACTGTACAGCCGAAGCCAATGATCATAGGAAGGAAGCTTTTTCCATGTAATCCCATCCAGCGCATCACCCGATCCATCACAAACGCCGCTCGAGCCATGTAGCCGGAATCTTCCATGATCCCCAGGGCCAGATAAAGGAAGAGCAACACAGGAACAAATACCAGCACGCCACCCACCCCAGCGATCACTCCATCCGTGATCAAGGAACTGATCCAGGAATCCCCCACACCCAGAACACCCAGCGCTCTTACTGTCCACTTAAGGATGAACTCATTGATGAACACGTCCACCCAATCCAGGAAAGGGGCACTGACATTCGATGTGAACTGGAATACCAACCACATCAATAACATAAAGATCGGTAAACCCCAGATCTTGTGAGTGACAATATTATCGATCCTCTCCGAACGGGTGAGGCCGGCTTTCCGGGGGCGCTCAACCGCAGAATCAATCACCTTATCCACAAATTGGTAGCGCTGATCGGCGATCAGGATCTCAGGGTCCTCACCGGTTTTATCTTCTACCCGCTCCCGGGCTGCCTGAGCTGATTCCAGCACCTTATCGGCTTCCAGGGATTCTAATTTCTTGACCACATCCGGATCATTTTCAAGCAATTTTGTTGCCAGCCAGCCGGGGCGGAAGGTATCCTTGAGCTGCCCTTGATCCTGAATTTCATTTTTAAGGTTATCGATCTCTTCCCGGACAATTCCCTCAAAGCAGGTCTGGACATTTCCGGTATGAGGATGTCTGATAACCATGTCAATGGTATTTTTCAGATCATCCAGCCCTTCGCTGCGGTTTCCAACAGTCTCTACAACCGGGATCCCGCCCAGGCGTTCAGATAATCCCTCTAGTGAAATGGCCAATCCCCGCCTTCTGGCCACATCCGTCATATTTAGTGCAACAATGACCGGGATATCCAATTCGATCAACTGAGTGACAAGGTAAAGGTTCCGGTCCAGATTTGCGGCATTTACAACTGCAACTACAGCTGTAGGTTTTTCATTGACGATGAATTCACGGGTGATGATCTCTTCGATCGAATATGCGGTCAGACTGTATGTCCCAGGCAGATCCACGACCTTGATGTCAAGCTCCCCTAAGCGCAGAATGCCATCTTTCTTCTCTACAGTTTTTCCAGGCCAATTACCTACATGCTGCCTGGAACCTGTTAAAGCGTTAAAAAGGGTGCTTTTCCCTACATTAGGATTTCCTGTCAGGGCAATAGTTTTGGTCATGAGTTTTATCTTCTTCGGGTCAGATCAGGATGGTTTGACCATTATATGCATAGCCATCCCTTTACCAAGGGCCAACCTGTTTCCGTCATTATCTGAAACGATCATTGGGCCCGGGAATTCATTCTGAATTATCAATACTTTGGTTCCGGGCAAAAGGCCAAGATCCTTAATTCTTCTCTGAAATCGCCTACCTCCCCGGGTCCTGGTAATTTCAACTTCCTGTCCGGCTCTACAGCTGCCCAAGGTCAGTCCTACTGCATGGACATGCCCCCATCTTCTCATGGGTATGGAATCGGATAACAGTTCTACTTCAATGGTCTTCGCTTCCGATTTTCTCAGGGAGAGATGATAGCCGCGCAAGCGGTACTCAACGGGATCTCCCAGCGGAGAAAGCTTCACCATCTCGATCTCAGCACCCGTTGTTAATCCCATATCAACCAATCGTCGCCGAATTGCACCCCTCCCGCTTACTTTCAGGACTCTGCCCGATTCTCCCGGGATCAATTTATCTAATGTGGTAACAGGCATACATTCCTTCAATCTATTTTCTGATCTTTTACTATATGTATCTTATAAATAATTATAAGGTATACCATAAAATATTTTATGTGCCAAGCTTCACATTCAATCAAAAAGGGATTGAGTCCCTCAAAAAGGACTCAATCCCAAAAAATCTTAAACATAGTTTCTTTATTCCATCCAGGTTGGTTTGCTGCCCGGCTGTACCAGATCAGATATACGACCGGTTTCCAGGTCGAGTATCTTTACTCCGGAGTTGATCTTGCCTTCAAGAACAGCCCTGTAATCGAAGATCAGGTAGCGGCTATCCGATGACCAGGATGGCTGTCCAAAAGTATGCTGCTCCTCATCCGTATACTGGGCTGCATCTGTACCGTCCGGGCGCATCACCCACAACTGGTTACCTTCTTCGGGAACACCCTCCACCCAGGCCCGACGCACTACAGCCAGCCATTCCCCGTCCGGTGACCAGGTTGGATAGGATTCATCGTACAACTGGCCATAGGCCAACATCGTCAACCAATCATCCTTAACAGAATAGGAAAAGAGTTTATTCAGATATCCACTTTCCGTCATTTCCAGATCCTGCAGGATCACTTTTTCGCTGTCCGGTGACCAGACAGCCGGATAGCCCAGGGCATTGGGCAGGATTTGATTTTGCCCTGTTTTTATGTGGTAGATCTTGATCTCCAGAGGATTGATAGAGGTATAACTGATCCAATTTCCATCTGGCGACCAGCGAGCGCTGAAACCAGGGGTCAGGGCATCCTGGAAGAGCGGGGCTGATTCCCGTGTATCCAAATCCAACCACCAGATCGTCTGCACATTGGCAGGATTGATCTCCGGGTCGAATTCCAACCGGCTGTACAGGAATCCCCGTCCATCCGGTGACCAGGCTATCTCCGAGCAGTAGGCATTTGCACACTCAATCAACAATTCCTGCTGATTTTGTTCCGGATCCCAAATCCAAATTTCAGATCCGTTGCGATCATTGCCCCCCGCATAAACGACCTTTCTGTGAATCGGCGCAGCTGCGAAATACCATATATTGAGATTTTCAGAGATAGCATGAGGAGTACCCCCATCCGCCGGTATCAAGAACAGCTGGGATATGTCATTTTCGTCCAGAGCGGTGTAGAGAACATCAAGATCCTTCAATCTCAGGGCTCCTGGTGTCTGAACCGCTGGGGATGAATCGGGAGATTCTGAAATATTGCGAACAGCACCTACAGACAACCAGGCGCCAGCAACAAGGACGATCAACGCGCTGACGATAGGCATGATCAAGGCAGCTTTGTTAAACCACCGCAGCCGATCAAAAAGCCTTTTACCCTGCACCATCAGCAAGCCAATGGCGATCAAAACAACCGCCAGACCAAAACTAAAAGAAACGATCAAGCTCAAACCAAATGCGACCCGGTTAATTGCTGCAGCTACCAGGAGAATCGCAATTGCATCCGGGCAGGGTACCAACCCACCACTGATCGCCAGTGGAATTAGATTCCTCCAACGAATATTTTGAAGCGGGTTTCCCACAGTTGGCCCCCGGGGGATCGCGCCCAGATCAGAAGGATCGTGGCTGTGAGCCGGGCCGAGTTCCTCTATGGGTTGGCCGATCTGCAAACGTTTTTCCCCACTTTGAGGATCTTTTCCCTGATCTCCCTCAATTTTCTTGACTTTTCGCTTCTGATTGAAGTCTTGATACCAGAGCTTCAAACGGGGATAAAGTAAACCAATCCCCAGCACAAATATCAACAGCCCCGAAACCAATTCCAACACAGGGAAGACATCGGCAGCCAGAAAATAGCGCGAGGCCGTTAAGGTCAAAATTCCTAATAAGAACACAGAACCTGTATGCACCAGGGTCACAATTCCACCCAACGCCACAGCATGATAGGCTTTCCCTTGCGCTCCAATTAAATAAGCAGCGACTATCGTTTTCCCATGGCCCGGGCTGAGGGCGTGCAGCGCACCCAGTAAGGCTGCCAGGAAGACTGCGCTCAGGATAAATGTGAAAGAGCTTTCACGCTTTTGAATTAACCCCTCTAAAATAGCAGCCGGTCCGGAACCTGCTGCCGGAGATATCTGGGCTTCCGCCGCCGCCTCTTCAGCCAGCTCTCCCAAACCAATCGATTCCACAACCCAGGGGATAGAAGGGGAACCACTTTCCCAACCTGTCAAACGAGCGGTGTCAATATCCCCATCATCAAAACTAATCATCATATCCAGATTGCCGCTATTCTGGTTAGGGAGATCAAAACTCAAACTATCTTCTGCCTGTATCTCAAACCAGCTCAGGCTGCTCTTTGGGTTATAGCGGTTGTTAATAGAAAGCAGGGCATCAACCTGGTTGTCTTCCGGCCATTCTGAAGACAAATGGATCACGATCGGCTCTTCTCCACTGAAAAGAGTATCAACAGTTGAAGGCCAATCAACCGATTCCAATTCCAGTGCGAGAGATTCCTGATCCAAATCTATGCTGAAGGTCATTAAAATGGAATTCACCCAGTCTTCCGCTTCGGCTTCTGAGACCAGGTCATCCTGGTCTTTATCCACGTCAAACCAGATACTTTGCGCGATCATTGGGCCCGGAACGATCTCCCAGGTGATAGAGATTCCTTCCTGAGTGAGTAATATTGAATGGGTGTGATAGTACATATCCGCTGGATGAGCCTGCGCAGTGACAGGATAAACTATGAGCATTACCAGGCAGATCAAGAGGGAGAGGGAAATTTTCTTCATTTTTATCTATGGCAGACATATGCGGCCACACTCAAATCATACCAGAATGACAGGTCCGGAGAATCAATATCACCTTCCTTAATAGGAAAACCAGTCAATCAACTTTACATTTTCTCAAACTTTCAGTTGATGGCAATCCTAAAAAATCAGAATTTCAGGTATATAATCAAAGACACTATCAGAGAAGCTCAAGGATGTCCTATGCCAGAATCCGAAAGCAGGGAAATGTATTTAAAGTCAATCTACGAAATTTCAGATGGAGAAGAACCGGTCGCGGTTTCGCTGCTCGCTAAACGTATGGGCGTCTCCCCTGTATCCGCTACCGAGATGGTTAAGAGGCTGGAAGCCGGCGATCTGATCATCCATACTCCCTACAAGGGAGTTGCCTTGACCGAATCCGGCCTCTACCGAGCTTTAATTGTTGTCCGGCGGCAGCGCTTATGGGGCCGATTCCTGGCAGATCATCTCAATATCCCCTGGGCCCAGGTCTATGACCTCTCCTGCCGGCTGGAGCATGCCACGGACGCAGCGGTTACAGTAGCGATGGCAGAATTTTTAGGTCACCCAACCATCTGTCCCCATGGACACCCTATCCCGGACGCTGATGGAAATATCAATATACCCCCAGCATTCCCGCTGAACGAGATCAGCTGCGAGGTCAAAGTCGAGATCATCCGCATCGATCAGCCAGAATTAATCCTGTGTGAGTATCTTGAAGAGCGGGGCATGCTGCCGGGCACATTACTGAAAATCGTCGACGAGGCTCCATATAACGGTCCGTTCACGGTGGAAATTGATGGAAAAGAGATCGCCCTCGGCCGGGAGATCTCCAGCCGGATCATGGTAGATATTGTTGAATAGAAAGCCAACTACCTGGCAGGGATACAAATAGGGAGAGTTTAATGTATGATGAAAGCAAAGATACGATCATCAAACTTCGTTTACCTCAATTAAATCATCCAATAAGGCATCTGGCATTACCCCAAAACATCCATACTAGTCGATCCGCTTCCATGAAAATCCAACCTGGTATGTTTAGGCCGGCTCAGTGCGTCTAGAATTCAATGAAAAGGATTCAAATATGAAAGTTGGCATCATCGGTACCGGAGTGGTTGGCTCTACAGCTGCCTATGCTCTGATCAATCAGGGTATTGGGCGGGAGATCATTCTCGTGGACCTTAACAAGGAGCGCGCCAATGCGGAAGCCAATGATTTGCGCCACGCTGTACCATTTACCCACCCACTACTGATCCACAGCGGGAATTATGATGATTTGGCCGGGGCAAAAATCGTGGTGATCTCAGCTGGGGTGAGTCAAAAACCGGGAGAATCTCGCCTGGAATTGCTTTCCCGCAATGCTGCTGTATTTCAATCTATCATCCCGGGAGTATTGAACGCAACTCCGGAGGCGATCTTATTGATAGCCACAAATCCAGTGGATATCATGACTCACCTGGCTGCCCAATATGCAGCAGATTTCGGTGTACCTTCCAGCAGAGTGATCGGGACAGGCACTACCCTGGACACGGCCAGATTTCGGAGCCTTCTCGGACAGCATCTTGGCGTGGATTCAGCCCATGTTCATGCCTATGTGCTCGGAGAACACGGTGATTCCGAAGTGATCCCATTCTCACCGGTCACTGTAGGCATTATTCCCCTGGATGAATTCTGCGATCAGTGGGAAATCTGCCTGGACGAGGATGATAAACAGGAGATTGACAGTCAGGTCCGAAATGCTGCCTATGAGATCATCCAGGGCAAAGGCGCCACCTACTACGGGGTTGGAAGCGCAATAGCCAAGATCGTGTCTGTGATCCTCAGTGATCAACGGGCAATATTGACCGTGTGCACTCCCAAAGATGAGATAGCTGGTGTAAAAGACGTCACCTTAGCGCTCCCTCATCTGGTGGGTGGGGAAGGGATCCTAAATTCTCTTCAAGTACCATTAACCCCTAATGAAGAGAACGAATTAAAACAAAGTGCTGAGATCATCCGGGGTGTAATCGATGGATTAGAAGGCTAGACCCATCTATCAACTGCACGATCTATGGATCTGGATCCAGATCAATCCAGATACTTAATCCCTGTCAATTCTTCGGAGATCTCCCATAAAGCCCGGGCATCTTCTTCATTCTTAGATGCAGAATTTGAATCCACAATTACAGGATATCCTGATCGTTCACCTTTTCCATCAGGGCCGTAGTATTCCCCACCCTGTGCTTCTGGATCAACGGCAGCCCGGATACTGGGCAAAGCCCCCATAGCTGAACTCTGGAAGACCAATTTCATTGCGGGCTGTATCAACCAGGAAATCAGATTGAAGAACAGGTGATTCGCTAATTCAGTGGCAGAGATCCCGGGATGGGCTGCCAGGGCGATCACATCATACCCTTTGGATTGAAAACGCCGCTGCAGTTCATACGTAAAGAGTAAGTTGGCCAACTTGGATCGACCATAGGCTTTCATTGATGCGTAAGCGCCTTTCTTCTCAAACAGCAGATCCTCAAAATCCATCACACCCCCATAATGGGCATTGCTGGCGACATTGATAACCCTTGCCCCAGGAGTTGATTTCAGCCTTTCCATCAATAAACCAGTTAAAGCAAAATGTCCCAGATGATTTGTGCCGACAGTCCTTTCAAATCCATCCTCAGTTCTTCCATACGGGATCAGCATGATCCCGGCGTTATTCAATAGGATATCCAGACTGTTGTAACTTTCTTTGAACTCGTATGCAAAATTTCGGACTGATTTCAAACTGGCAAGATCCACTTGAATGAATTTCAGCTTCGCCTCTGGAATATCTTTCCTGATATCCTGAATAGCACGCTCAGCTTTTAGAAGATCCCTGCTGGCCAGGATCACTTCTGCACCCTTTCGAGCAAATTCCCGGGTAGATTCATAGCCAATACCGCTGTTCGCGCCAGTGATAATTACTACTTTTCCTGTCAAGTCTGGAATATCTGTTGCTGTCCACTTATTAGCCATTACTCTCTTCCTTCATGCAATATGATAGGTTCTCTCTTATGTTATTTCTAAAATAGAGATAAGGGAAAACGCACCTATCTTACTAAGGATTTGAGTAAAACAAAAGGGTCTACCGCAGGTAACCTGTGGAAATCAGGACAAAACTGGCCTGATCCGGAAACCGAATTGATAGATATTCCCTTTATTCAAGCGGAATTCAGGATCCCTTCCGTAGATCATGCTGAACAGATCACCAATTCCGCGCTGCGCCAGATCGAGGTTCAGCGTGTAATTTTCCCTTTTGGGCAGTTCATGGAGATGCCCGGCTTGCAGCAAATCCTCCTGGGAATATGGCCAGAGGCTGAAATTAAGCAGCTGGTTATCAAGATGCTCGATGACAATCCCTTTTCCAGAGTTATGCAGGAATTTCACCCAGCGAACATCAGAACGATTGCCATTTTCCTGGGGATGGATGTAGGGGAAACTGATTTGATCGTTCTTGCTTTGATGGATCCCAATCACGCCGCTTTGTTTCCTGTCGGGCATGGTTTCATGCGGTCCCCTTCCATACCATTCAACATCGGTCAGGGAGCTTGCAAGCGTTGTTTGCAACCCAAAACGCAGCATCTCTATCCTGGGCGTGAGCTGATAATGGAAATCAATTCCTCCCATCAGATCCACCCGGGTAGTGAGCTTGAGTGAAGATCTTCCCTGAGGGAGCTGGTACTCAGCGACGACCAAAACGCTGCCGGAATTCACCCTCACGACCCGGAAATCCTTCAACTTCATCTTCTCCCTGGCCCTTTCCCATTTCCTATTCAAAGATAACATTCGGCCAAGCTTGGGTGCTTCCTTATCCAAGATAAAATCATTATCCAGCGCCCGCTGAAAATTAGGGGTTATTCCCCCTGTCATGATCTGTTTGCCATCTACCTCAAGGGTTTCAAGGAAACCAGTATCAGTATCAAAAGTCAATTTTGTCCCAGGCACCAAGATCTCTAGAAGATTATCCTGCGGATGGATGATCAAAGGCGTGGTTTCTTTGCCATACTCAGGCACGATCCTGTCCTCGAGTCCTTCCACCGGGATCGGAATTTGCTCCCAGGCGATTCTGAATCCAGCCTGCCCCCACGGGCTTGCCGCGCTTAAACGGAACTCCAACAAAAGATGGCATTCTGAAGCAGCTTTGATCTGACCGTTCATTTCAAATGGGATACTGAGCAGATCCTGTCCGCCGGCGGGTATGGCAGGCACTTTCAGCGATCCCGATTGATCCAGGTGCCCATCCCTGGTTAAGGACCAATTCAGATCAAGTCCTTCCAGGGATACAAAACTGTTCTTATTTCGAATGATCACTTCACCCTGATCGAGATCCGCTGGCTCTACTGACAGCGATTGGTAGATCTTTTGAACTTCATAGGCATGAGGATTGGGCCGCAAATCTGGCTGAAAGAGCCCATTCAGACAAAAATAGCCATCATTGGGTTCGTCTCCCCAGTCGCCTCCATATGTCCAGATCTCTGTTCCATCCTCCTGTTTCTGGAGCAAGCTCTGATCGATCATATCCCAAATATATCCACCCGCACAATGGGGGTATTTTTCAAATAACTCCATGAATTTCTGGAGGGAGGAGATACTGTTGCCCATAGCATGAGCGTATTCGCAGATCAGGATCGGCTTGGTGCTATAAACCTTCGGCCGAATCCACCTACCCAGGACTTCCCCAGCCTTAAAGAACCGCAGGGGTTTTTGTCCTTGAGACAGCTTCTTCAGAAATCCCGGAGAGGGATACATCACACTGATCACATCCGAGTTTGTTGAAGTATGTTCGCCCTCATAATGGATTGGCCGTGTTTGATCAAGATCCAGCATGGACTGGCGCATATGCTGAAAATTCTTTCCCTGCCCGGCTTCGTTGCCAAGGGACCAGAAGATGATCGAGGGATGATTGCGGTCCCGTAAAACCATTCGCCTTCCGCGGGAAATAACCGCGTCCTTCCATTCGGCTTTGCCGCGCGGAATGTGCTTCACAAAATTATGAGATTCCAGGTTGGCCTCATCCATCACATACATGCCAAAGCGATCACATAAATCGTAAAAATAGGGATCGTTGGGGTAATGCGCGGTTCTGACAGCATTGATATTAAAAGTTTTTAAGAGCTTGATCTGCTCTTCCATGGACTCCCTGCTGACCGCGTATCCAGTCCTCGGATCGAATTCATGGCGGTTTACCCCCTTGATCAAGATTGACTTTCCATTGAGCAGGATCTGGCGATCAATGATTTCCACCACACGGAAACCGAATTTGACCGGGATCACCTCAATCTCTTTTCCGCTGCTATCCAATAAACTAAGCAATACAGTGTAGAGAGCCGGATCTTCCGCAGACCATTTGGCAGGATTTTCCACAAACTCGGTGAAATTTACTTCCGCCGTAGAACACTGCCAGGTAAGATCCTCCTGGAATAAAAAGATCCGCCCCCCCTCAGAATCGATCAATTCTACAGAAAGACCTAATTCCTGATCCGATGGATCATCTGCCGCCAGGTTGATATCAGCCAGGAACCTGGCATCCTGATAGGCTGCGTCGAATTCACACCGCAGGTAAAAGTCCTCGATCCGGGTTGGAGGTGTTGAATACAGGTACACTTCCCGGAAGATGCCATTCAGGTACCACATGTCCTGGTCCTCCAGGTAGGATCCATCACTGAATCGGTAGACAAAGGCCGATACCTGATTCACTCCCGGAACGAGATAATCTGTTATCTCGAATTCCGCTGGCAAACGGGAGTCCTGACTGTAGCCTACCTGGCGGCCGTTGATATAGACCTGCAGCGCAGCCTGGATAGCACCGAAATGAATGAAGACTGAACGATCTTTCCAATCCCCGGGAATCTCAAACCCCTTTCGATAGATTCCAAGGCTGTTTTTCTCCGGATCTATCTGGGGTGGATGTTTCTCATCAATGCCGGGGGGCAGGCCTTTATCACGATAATGGGGATTCCCAAAGCCCTGCATCTGCCAGGTCCCTGGGACTTCAATTTCATCCCAATCCCTGGCATCCATATCAAGCTCATTATATTTTTCGAGCTGCTCAGAAACAGATGGAGTCCATTGGAATTTCCAGGAACCATTCAAAGAAAGATATCGATCTGAGCCGTTTCCGGACAGCGCCATATCCCTGCACTGGTACCTGGATGCCGTGGAGGTCATCGGCCGACGATTGATCTGGAAAACGCGTGGATCCTCCCAGGGGTTGGGGGATCGGGTTTGATCACCAGGATTTCCCTTCAATTTTCGCTCCTGCAATGATAACTAGCTGATATTTTTTGATTCTATCCCTGCAAAGAAAGTAGCACAAGTGACATAAATTCACCAATCCTGCCCTGGTACTGGATCGCTCCCTAACCTATTGACAGAGTAGCAAAATCATAGATAATAAAAGCAAGTACTTACTTGCATAAGGGAAAAATATGAACTCATCACTGTCCGACTCAATATCCAAAGACACCCGGGGACGAATCATTCAGGCTGCCTCTGTTCTATTCTCACAAAGAGGGTACGCTGGTACCACCACCCGTTCTATTGCGAAAAAGGCCAGGGTTAATGAAGTCACTCTGTTCCGCCATTTTGGAAGCAAAGAGAACTTGGCCCGGGAGATCATGAACCAATTCGGAGGATTGGCTATCGCAGAAAATTTAGAAAGCCACCTCAGTGGGGAATACAGAAAAGACCTGCTCTTGATCGGCGGGATGATGCTAAAAGTGATGACCGAGCGGAATGATGCTATGAGAATGGCCATCTGTGAGTCAGGCAACTTCCCCGAGTTCCGTGAGATTGTGTCCGAAAATCCCCGTCAGCTGCGGCAAATGCTGGCTCGTTACTTTCAAGGCCTGATGGAGAAGAAAGAGATACGCGAGGGACATCCAGAACTATTAGCCCAGGCTTTCCTGGGGATGTTCTTTTCCTATACTGTCTTGCAAGGATTTCTGCAAGATAACTTACAACCGGAGGTTGGCCCAGAGGAAATTGTGAGTCAGTTTGTTGAGCTCTTTGTGCGCGGTACGCTTAGGGTTAAGGAGTAATTATGGCTAAAAAATATGCTATTGAAGTCAAAACTGTCACTCGCAAATTTGGCAGCCTGATAGCAGTTGATGATCTCTCATTCTCGGTAGAACGCGGGGGGATCTTCGGCCTGCTGGGCCCCAACGGCGCGGGGAAGACCACCACAATTAACCTCATCCTTGGTTTGCTCAAAGCCCATCAGGGCTCGATCCAGGTACTGGAAATGGATATCAATTCCCAATCCCGGCAGATTTATAACAAGGTAGGATATGTTCCTCAAGAGACCAATCTCTATCTTGATCTGAGCGCAATCGATAATCTCTGGCATCATGCCGCCCTGTACTGTCAGGATTTGAGCGATGTCAAGAACCGCATGGAAGAGCTTCTGAACTTCACAAATCTCTGGCAGCGAAGAAAGGATCCAGTCAGAACTTTCTCGGGTGGGATGAAAAGGCGGCTGGCTCTGGCCCGGGCTTTGCTCCACGACCCGGAAGTCATTTTCTTCGATGAACCCACCCTGGGCGTGGATGTCCAGGGAAGATTTGCGCTCTGGGAACATATACAGCAGCAGCGGGAAGTTGGTAAGACCTTCGTGATCTCCACCAATAACATGGTCGAAGCGGATACCTTATGCGACCGGTTAGTGATCATTGATCACGGCCGAGCAATAGCCCTGGATACCCCAGAGAATATGAAATCCGCCATGAAGTATGACGTCGTCTCGATCCACACCTCCCCAGCCATAACAAATCCCGAGGCTCTCCTTTCCGATTACAAAGTGCGGCATCTCACCCAGCCAGAACCTAATGGACTCCGCTTTGAAATGCAGGGCGCCGATACCAGGACAACCGACCTGATCAATACCATCACAACAGATCACGAGCTTAATTCGATCCTGATCGCCCGTCCTTCATTGGATGATGTCTTTCTTTTCCATACCGGCAGGGCTCTTCGAGAGTGATCATGAAAAGATATATCCTTCTACTTCGAAGCGAATTCAAACTATTCCTGACCGCACCAGTTGTTCATCTCATCGCGATCGTCCAGCCCACTTTGATGTATGTCTTGATGTCAATTATCATGGTCGTGCCAACCTTTGAAATGCGATTGATGAATCCCACCACGAAACAGGGTGAGAACCTACTGGCCGCTGCGGAACAGGTTGGGTCCCCGATAGGTCCAGATTATATCGAGCCAGTCCTGGTTGAAGATGCTTCTCCAGGTCATCGGCAGGTCGTCCAGGTCGTTGAGATCGATGGGACACCCACTGCGCTGCAGCGGTACGGCTATATTGACAGCAACCTGGTAAAAAACCTGCGCAACCGGCTGACCGCGGCTCTCATGGTTCTCTGGAATAATGAGCTGGGCAGTCAGGGGATTCTTATCCAGGAACATCCCTGGCTCCCGCAGGATATTCCCTATACAGTCTATTTCGGCATGGCCATGATCCCCCTGGCTGGTTATCTGGCCGCCGCTATGATAGGCAGCTACCTGATGGCCCAGGAATTTGAGAACGGAACCATCCTTTCATACAAATTGTGCCCTACCTCATTCCGATTGATCCTTGCGGCCAAAATCACCCGCCTGGTGGTTACATCCCTGGCAGCTGCGATCATTCTTTACATCACACTTGGATTGATCACCGGAGTCTGGTCAACCTCACTCATAGCAATCCTGGTCATCTTGCTTCCCTTGATCCTGATCGCCTCCTGCATTGGCCTGATCGCAGGCATGTTAACGCGCAGTGCCTTGCCTTCATTTTTAATTGCTCTGGCCAGCGCATTTGCTTTCTGGTTATTGGGCAGTGGATTTGGGTTGGCAGCCGGGTTTTCTCCTCTTTTTGAAATAATCAGCCGTTTAATACCCAACACACCAGTCATCGAGATGATGTTTCCCTATTTTTACTTTGGAAAGAAGGTGGCAGCCCAACCATTGCTGGTAAATTTGCAGTTAACCGCTTATGTTCTCGGGCTCTTGATCGCAGTTGGCTTTATTTACAAGAAACGGATCCTGTCAAAAGAAAGGTGATCCATGCGAAGATTATGGATATTATTCAAAACCGAGTTCAAGGTCTGGAAGCATGACCCCATCACAGCCATGGGGGGTATCATTCCCTGCCTGTTCATTTTGATCGCCTTTGCCCTGTTATTCGGCGGTCGCCTATCCTTCCCGATCGCGGTTATCAATAACGACCAGGGCCAGTATGGACAGATATTGATTGACACTTTCGATGAGGTGATTTCTCCCCTCGATAATCAGCCCTATTATTCAGTCTTAACCATGGATGAAGACGAAACCTGGCAGGCCTTCCAGGAGTACCGGATCGAAGGTATCTGGGTCATACCGGAGGATTTTTCGGAACGCCTCGGTGCTGCCGATGAACCCACAATCGATATGCACTTCATGAATTACAACGATGACCGGGCTAAGAATCACCGCATTTACTCCGCTGAGATCTTATGGGCCTTCTACCACAAGATCGGCATCGACGGCCCTCCCCTGGGAAGAGCGGAAGAGTATCCTCTCTCGGAAATGGTGGATTGGGTCTCGATCATATCGATCGGGATCGTGCTCCTGGCGGTGACCCTGGGGGGCATCTTCAACATGTTTATCCTGACTTATAAAGCTCAAATAGGCAAGATCACCCTCGAAATGGGCCTCTCTCCCCGTTCACTGGCCTGGGTGCTGGTGCCAAAAACCATCCTGGCCACTTTATTTGGACTGATCACAGGGACCCTCTTCTTGGTGATCATCCGTGTTTGGCTGGGTTTTTGGCCTGGAGCGTATATCGGCGCGGTCTGGTTGCTGGCCGGCCTGGTGGCTCTTTTCTGGATCCAGGTTGCATTGGTATTCGGCCTGATTGCCAGGAATTATATGGCCGGAGCGATTGGTTCAGTGCTGGGAGCGATGATCATCTTTTTCATTGGTGGCGGACTTTCTATGGTCCGGGCCCATCAGGACGCTGTCACCTGGATCGCCTGGCTCTTCCCCAACACCTACGCCGTCGATCTCATCCGAGATCTGGTTCTATTTAACACCTGGCCGATGGATTTCAATTCTGTCATACTCAAGCTGACCGGGTTTGCGGTTTTCGCAATTTTAGGCGGCAGCCTATTTTCAGTTCGGAAGCTGCGAAAATTAGGATGAATGAGAAATTAACTCAAAAACCGATCTATAAAGTATAAATAGTATATTATCAGTGTGTTTTTACCAGTTGAGGTGTCTATGTTCAGGTGGATGCAGCGTTTTCCCCATTTTCTAGAGATCCTTTATGACCTGTTTGAAGTAAGCTTGAGTCCGCTGAAAAGGTGGTTCAAACCCGGCGGACGCAGCGAGCCGTTGGTGATTGCTGTTGAAAAGCTTGGTAAAGGTGCTGTCTTCGACTGCAAGATGTGTGGGCAGTGTATTTTGCACAGCACAGGTATGACCTGCCCAATGAATTGCCCGAAACATTTACGGAATGGACCCTGCGGGGGAGTCCGGTTAAATGGAAAATGTGAAGTCAAACCAGATATGAACTGTGTTTGGGTAGAAGCCTATCAACGCTCTCTGACCATGCCCAAATATGGTCAACAATTCGCTTCTCTGCAGCCTCCAATGAATAACCAGCTCAAAGGCTCTTCTTCCTGGATCAACATGTTCCACGGAATCGATATAGAGCTGCCCGATGGTTGGGCTAAAACCAGCGATATCCCTGTCAATTTCATCAAGGAGGAATCCCATGACTGATGCGATCTCCTCTCCTTGCAGCCGATTGGAAGAGGTCCTGAGGGCAGGCCATTTTGCAGTGACTGCCGAATTGAATCCGCCAGACAGCGCGGACCCAGGAGATGTATATAAAGCTGCCCAAGTGCTGGCAGAAGTCTGTGATGGCATCAATGCTGTGGATGCATCCGGCGCAAACTGCCATATCTCAAGCGTGGCCATGTGCGCTTTACTTACCCGGGCCGGGTATGAGCCGGTCTACCAGGTGACCTGCCGGGACCGCAACCGGATCGCTATCCAGGGAGATATGCTGGGAGCAGCGGCCATGGGGGTATTGAATGTCTTATGCCTGACTGGAGATGATGTCAGCGCTGGCGATCAGCCAGAAGCCAAGCGCGTATTTGATTTTGATTCGATCCAGCTTCTCAGAACAGCCCGGACCATGAGGGACGAGGCTGTGTTCCTGAGTGGAAGAAAGATCACAACTCCTCCCTGTTTCTTCCTTGGCGCAGCAGCCAATCCATTTGTCCCGCCATACGATTGGCGCCCCCAGCGGTTGGCAAAAAAGATCGCGGCCGGTGCGCAGTTCATTCAAACCCAGTATTGTTTTGATCTGGAGCGAATGAAAGAGTATATGACGCAGGTCCGAGATTTGGGCCTGGATAAACAAGCTTTCATACTCGCTGGCGTGGGGCCTCTTCGGTCCGCAGGCGCGGCCGAATTCATGAGAACCCGTGTCCCTGGAGTGGTCATTCCTGACAAGATCATTAATAGACTGAAAAAAACACCCAAAGAAAAGCAGCAGGAAGAAGGTAAAAGAATCTGTATAGAGATCATAGAAGAGATCCAGGCGATCGAGGGGATTGCCGGGATCCATATCATGGCTTACCGGCAGGAAGAGCTGGTAGCAGAGATTGTCGAGCAAGCTGGATTATTACCCCGTCCGGCAATCCAGTAAGAAAAAGAGAACAGGAAATAAATTATGGGAAAACTTTTTGAAATTCCAGGCTTGAATATATACCTTCAAATCAGTGTTACTGTGATCTCTATTGCCGTCCACCTCCTATCCACCAGGAAAACAGAACGCAGGGAAAGCATCGTAGAGATAATTGCCATCTACACGATCGGCCTGGCTGGCTGGTTCGGGATCATGAGCGGCTTGTTTGGACACATCATCTACGCCGACCAGGTCGCTGTTGGAATCGGCTGGCCAGTGAACAGCGGGTTCCAAATGGAGCTTGGTTTTGCGTCCATCGGGATCGGCTTGATCGGCTTCCTCGGCTTCTGGATACGATCTTTCTGGCTGCCATTCATAATCGTCAAATCAACATTCATGTGGGGAGCGGGGCTGACCCACATCCTGCATATGATCGAGCACAACAACTTCTCCCCCAGCAACACCGGGGCCATTGTCTATTGGGATTTCTTACTGCCAATATTTTTGATCACGGTCTTTATCCTGTATCAATCAGGTCAGAAAGTGTAGCGCTTTCAGATAGCAAGTGTATCCACAGGCGGCACAAGGCTGCTGAACGGACAATTAACTCAAAAACTCCCCGCATCCGCCTGGGGAAGAGAAGTTGGCCTGGTTAAAAGACCAGTTTCTGATAAACGATGATAATCGGATAGACCCGATCATTTGCACCCGGTCTGTATCTGTCTTTCGCGGAATCCGATATCGTCCAACGCAATGGTCCCTGACCCTGTGCGGTCAAAAACAAGCCGAATTTCAGCAAGGTCAGAATGGTTGATTGCGGAGTTCCTGGCTGTAAATAGGTCCAGTGGAAACTCATAATGTTGGAACACGATCTCAGAGACAGGTAAAGGAGACATGAACCCAGCCTTGCTGATCTGCCCTTCGAACCGAGGCTGTAAGAGCATGAAGCTGCTCAGCGGCACTGCGGCCGCCTCACCAGCTGTGTCAATGATCTCTACTGTCAAATCTGCCAGTTCATCAGTTTCTTCCCCTCCAACTTCTTTATCAGGAACAGAATTCTCCTTAGCATCCGCCATTGAAAAGACCAGTACACTATCCGGCCCCAGCGCCAATCCTTGTTTAGGAAGCTTGATTGTGTAACTGGCAGTTGCAGATTTTTCAGCTGCATCCCAGCCAAGAAAAACCGCGTTATTTTCCATATCATTCCACTTCGCCTGCACAACCTGCTCTTTCCAGACGGTGAGGTTTTTGCCTTCCTGCAAGCCAGATGGCATCGTCGCAGTCTCCAGATCGATATCATCTTCATAAGTGCTGATCAATCTAGTTCTGGCGTCTACATATTGGTTGATAAACACTGTATCCGGCAGCCAAGCTTTTGCTCTGCTGTGGTCCTGGAACATGGGTATGTATCCGATCTCCCCTGCTAAAGTACTCTCGAGGAAGGCGCTGATATAGACCTTCGCAATCTGCGTTTGCTGATCTGGGGGCATGAGCTGCCTCAGGTTAAAAACCCTCATTAAGGGTTCGAACAGATCTTTTTTCCCCCAGGAAGTGTTGAATTGCCCATGGTTGGCGCCAAGAATATACAGGGAAGTTTTAAACCAGGTCCCATCATCACTGAAGTCAATCCGGCTGAACTGCTTTGACCCAGAAAAACTGACCACATCCATATCATGGGCACCATGCAGGACGAGGTAATTCACATCTTCAAGGAAAATGCCCCTACCGGTCGGTTTATACTGTCCGTCGCTTGGTGAAATCGCGATTATTGATTTGATATTGAATCCATAATCAAAGGACAAAGATGCATCCTCCGGGTAGTAGGCCAGGTCATTAAAAGCAGCCGCTACCGCCACTGCCTCCCCTCCCCGCGAATGACCGGCCAGAGCGACATTATCCAAATCCACTTTCTGATAAAATGGGTTTCCCGGGGTTTGGTTCCATTCATCCCACACCCTCAAGTGTTCCAGAAGAAGCCATCCCCGCAGATCATTTTCTTCTTTCAACGTACTGGCGATTAACATATCTGCGTAGAGGGACATATTGAGAAAATTCTCATCCACAGAGGCAAGTATGAAACCCCGGCTGGCCAGCAATTCACCCAGGTAGCCATAGCCGGTATCAGAATAATCCTCCATAGGATGGTTGCCATGAACGATCAACACCAATGGAAAAGGCCCTTCTCCCTCCGGATACCAAACCCGCCCATTAATGGGAAGTTCCGCAGGCCCAAACCCCCAATACCTCGACCGCAGCCAAGACCAATTATCGACCAGAGGAGAACCATCAACAACATCGGTTATAAGATCAGCACTTCCCCCAAATTCATGACGATGTAAATCAGATCCGCTGCCATAGAACAAGGTCTTCACCGGATAGGATCCGGTTTCAGAAGGATCCGGCATCAACAGCGGATCCCGTTGGACAGCAGCTTGCGCTCCAGCGTCTGCCGGAAGCCGCAAAGGGGTACCGTCGAAAAGAAGCCACCAGGATCCCAGGGCCAGTCCAGCTGCGCCAATTACCAGCCCCGCGATAGTGATCACTCGCTGGATCCTGGATGCCTTCAACCAACCTTTCCGAAGCACTGCTGCCCCCGCCCCGAGAACGGAAGCTGTGATCACAGCGCCGAGGATGACTGTGATCGTGCCAAACAGAACGGGTAAAGTGAATAAAGCCAGCAGGATAAGCAATACAACTATACAAGCCAATGCCCAGATATACATTGCTGGACAATTCTTAAAGATGCGCCAGACAAGGGTCAACAGGCCGCCGGCAATTGCCAGAGCTGCGAAGAAACCAAGAGTGCCAATAATGAATCTGGAAATGCCAGCAGGAGCGAAGATATTAATTGCAAATGCTATCAAGATCGCAACCAGCACAAATAGGACTCCCCAGGCAGCACCTTGCCAGGCCAGAGGACCGGGGACGACTACACTCCAGAATTTCTTAAATCTCTCCACGATCACATTAACAGATTTTTTGCCTTGATTGACTTTTTTTGTCCACATAATCATCCTTCCTTTTTTCCTGCCATAAGCAGCAGATGCAATTATTATTTAACAGCCCCTTGAACCTTGAAATCCCTCCCAAAAGCAACAGGGTTGTTTGTCTCATTCAGTCACTTTCTTTCCAATCATTGAATTATGCTGTTTTCACTCCTGACTATCATTTCACAGAGCGTATCCTATTCGCCTGAGGCTGGATTTCAGCAGATTATCGATCTCCATGTTCCTGGAATTCAATTTTCAAGATATTGAGAACAGCAAAGAACAGATAGATCGCAGACAGCAACAAATAAAAGGCTGTCTCGCCAGAATTTGCTGTCACACCATAGTAAGGCTTAACAAGCCCACCTAATCCCACAGAAAAAAGCAGCGTGAATGCTTTCAAAAACAATATGGGTGAGAATATCAAGCCATAAGGATTCTTCTTTATGAGGAGTCTTGCGCAAAGAATTACCGCAGGTAAAATAAACACGATATCGAGAATATAGATCGAATAGAGATACTCGATCTTTTCTCCTGCGCGCATTAATGGCAGCAGGCTAGTTGTCCATAACGAATAAAAAAGGACTGCAGTGAAGATCAAACATCCGGATGACAGATAGCGGATCAGTTTGGATGTTGTTATCTGCCTTATTACTTCCCGCTTGATCTGGATGGCGAAAAAAACAATACACCAGAAAGAAAGTGCTGTTACCGCTAAATAAACAAGATATAGCGGCGTATAAACGCGTTCGATCGCATAAATTCCATAGCCGTAGAATGAATACGCTATCAGGCTCACGGCAAAGATCTGTTTCTTAAAATCTGCAGCGGTTGTCCGCAATCCCAAATATAAAAGGAGCAGTACTGAAATTATCGTTGTCAGGTCTTGAGCGATTATTCCTGGGAGGAAATCACTGCTGATCACCTTGCCATATAAGTCAGGTTTCAATACACCGCTCATTGCAGCTATGAGAGACAATGCTGAAATCACTATCCAAAGGATTTTTTGGATCCTTAAGTCATTTATCATATAATATTTCTCCTTCTTCCAGATACTTTTTTGTCATTATTATGATTGGGATATTCGGAAAGCAGCTGAGGAGGTGAATAGCACCAAACGCATGCAAATGATCCACCCAATCGCAGTCAACTCAATCTCGTTTTCTTCACTATGCATACAAAACGGTCATTCTTTATACAAAGAAACAGCCAGCAAGATAGCCAGATTGATGATAAAACCAGTATACGCACTGCTCCAATCCAATCCCGTAAGCAGCAAAGATAACGAAGCGGCTCCTGCCAATAGACACTGCCATTTCTTATAATTCTTGATCATTGCTATTCCCGCTGCCAGAAAGCCAATGACGGAGACCAGCCATAGGCCACCGAACACCATGATTCCCGTCCCCCCCAGATCCCATCGGCCCCAGAGAAGTGCAGTCTTATACTCTAGGCCTTCGATCTCGGCCAGCTTCAGGTATACGGCTGCCCCCATCAGGTGAACAAGGCCGTGTAATCCAATAAAGGCTGAGGCGACAAATCGAATTTTCTTATTCATAGATCCCTACCCTTCTGTCATTAATAAATTGATTAAGCTCGATCCGGTTTTTCTGCTATTACACCGAGCTCAAAATGCTTCTTACCTGGCTTCAGGTCGCGGGTAAATCCGGCTTCTGTACAGGCAAAGAACTCGACAGTATGAAAACCTGTTTCTTTCAACATCCATTTCAATTCAGGGCAGGTATAATATCGTTGAGTACAATCGAGTGTCTTCTTTTTCCCTTTTGCCCCATCGATCTCCAAAGTGAAGTCCTCCCTAAATGTGACTTCGTCAAATGTGTCTCCATCTTGATGGGTCAACATAAAAACAGCATGTGGTGCGGTCATGATCAGCTTCCCGGATGGCCTGAGGGCGTGGAAAACATTGACCAGGATTTGGCGATCCATATCATCCTCTTCCACTAATGAGAATCCACCTTCACAAAGCATGACCGCGATATCATACTCATTTCTCATACCCAGATTGCGCGCATCGACCTGCAATAACTTCACATCAATAGCTTCGACTTCTGCCTGCCGTCGTCCCTGAGCCAGCATTGATTCAGATAAATCCACGCCAACAACTTCATAACCTCGCCTCGCCATCTCCAGGCAGTGACGCCCATTACCACAGCCCACATCCAATATCTGCAATGAGCGATCAGAACCGATCTCCCGCTCAATAAAATCTACTTCTACTACCGTGTTCTGGGTATAAGGTTCTTCATCATAGGATTCAAAATCCTCATATAGCTCTTCGTACCATTTCTTCGTCATTGATATCTCTTTTTTATCGGACGATGAATATCCGGTCCAGGTCAGGAAAAATACTCATTCTGAACTAAACCCGATAATCTCGTTGAAAACCACAATTCACACATTTTATTAGGACTGACCTTGACGGTAGATAATCTGCATCTGGTGTGATACTTTTCATCAAAACCTCATAATCTTATTTCTTTTTGGACATGATTATTGGTGTCAGAATAGCAAAAAATACCAAACCTCCAAGTGACATCCAACCAATCCAATCACCCAGGTTTTGCTGGATAGTATCATTGTCAACAAGATCCACATCTGCCACAAGTGTCGCGTTATTCGCGTCTGTTTTTGATACAATTGAAAGAATCCGTCCGTATGGATCGATGATCGCTGAATCGTATGAACGATCAGCTTTGATCATCGCCACCCGATTTTCCACAGCCCTGAACACAAGGTGGGCATAGTGTTTATCCGCGATTCCCGGCCAATCTCCAGAAGGAACCGCAATCAAGTCAGCGCCGCTTTTCGCAACTTTACGGGCAGTGTCAGTAAAATCAAGATCATAGCAGATGATTGTGCCAATCTCCCCCAAAGATGTCTGGTAAGTGGGATAGATCCCGTGAGTATCGCTTTTTTCATTGACAAAAAGGACTGGATGGTTTTTGCCGTAGACGCCTAAAAACGTCCCATCTGGCGCAAGTACAGTAACCTCGTTTCTATAATCCACTCCATACGGAATCACTAAAAAGGCATTAAGCTCAGCAGCCAGGTCTTTGAGCTCGATTGTGTGATCGATTTGCGGATCGAAGTTGACTGCTCCTTCGGGCCAGACGATGATCTCCGCGTTCGTGCCCTGTATGTCCCTGGTTTGTTCAAGCAGGATCTGATAATGCTGAGCGTAGATCTCTTCATAACGTTCATGAGAAAGGTAATTTTCCGCAATTTCAGTTTCAGTCCAGAGTGATTTAAAGCCTGTTTGCACAGCCGCAACTCGTAAATTGGGGGCCATCTGGGGTTGGATCTGCAGCAAACTCAATCCGACCCAGGATAAGACCAGAAAGCCTGTTCCGATCAACCAGTGCTTTGCCCTGAGATCATCAATCCGGGTAACATCCGGATCCAGCCACCAGCGCTTATCGAACCAACGCAGCAGACCAAGCCCCAGAGTGTAGCTGAGAACCATATTTACCAGACTCAATCCGAAGATACCAAATATACTGGATGGCTGGATCAACCAGGCCTGTTTAAAATAGGAATAGGCGATGAATCCCCACGTCCCCAGCACAGGGATCAAGCTGCGGATCATTTCCACACCAACCCAGCAAATTGAACCGTTGATTACAAACCAGCGATATTCGGTTTTTTCATGGAAGGCCCTGGTCCGGGAATCTGTTACTAGAACGAAAACCCCAAACAAAATAGGCAAAAACCGCATATACCAGGGTGCGCCTGGCAGATTCAGGAACGCATCCATGATGTAGAAACCCACCAGGCCGCCGATTGTGAGTGCGGATGCCAGGGAGGAAATCTTGTCAGGCAGGATACGGTATTGCGCCAGGATCATCGGCAGGAAACCGATTACGGCGAGCGGCCAAATTCCGTAAGGAGGCATCGATAGGGTCAGCAGAAGGGCGCTGCACAGGGATAAGAATATGCCCAGAGCCAGCCGGATCACATTTGACATCTCGACCTGAGATGGTTCTTGGTCTTTATTAACAGCTCTCAGAAAATTCATCTTCAGGATTCCTTTTTTGATTGTAAAGATTGATCAAAGGTGCTTGGCAGATTTCCAATTCTACTTTTCACCATGATTGCGATGTTTTGATCCTGTCAGCCCCGCAATTACCGAAATGAACAGGGATAATTTAAAAGCTGTGATCCAGGTGATTTGAGGGGCGATCAGCCCTTGCTCCACAGCTCCAGGAAAAAGATCAGGAATTGTCCAACCCCAAAGCAATTTGATGAGCAGCAAAGACGCCGCAAAAACCAGCAAAATTACCGTCAATACACTCAAACCTGCTGCGAACCAATTCTTCCTCTCCATGTCTTTCTCCTTTCTTGTTTACTAGTGATTCTCTGTTCGTCTCAATATCAGTCTTTATTACTTATTAATGAAACCAACTCATTTATTCCTGAAAATAATCCGGGGCTGTCATTTGCCACAGGAGCTATCACAAATTACTGATAGCAGATTCTCCCAGTGAGTCATTTTTCATCAACAGTACTGTGTTCATTTCTCTTCCCATGAAATATCAAAACTGCCATTCGTATCATCCCCCGTGATGATCAATTTGTATTGCCCGCTTGTTTTAAGGACCAGGTTTTCTACCTTTGCATTATCCTCAGCAGACCTCTCTTCCCAAACCAACGAGTCATCCGGATCAAATAATTGGATAGTGAGAACCCCCTCGGAAACTTCAACATCAGTACTCAACCTGAATTCCTGCCCTTCCTCGGCTTTGATCCCCACCTTCTCTTTTCCATCAAACCTGGAATAACTGCACCGAATAGAATTCTCATCGCGGACCTCAATCCAGCCCATTCGATACTGACTGGACGCACACCCGATAAGCAGCACTGCCAAAAGGACTATTTGCGCAAGAAATGTTGTTTTTGTAACTTTCATCTCACAATCTCCTGGATTATCATATTCATCCTGTTTTGATTAGAATATATCTGTGCCTTAATATACGCCTAACCCGGGATTGTGCCATTGTTCCATTGGATAGATTTTTATTACTACTTTTGTACAGTATTGATTTGATGAAGAAATTGGTTATGTTCTGAAGAAATCGTACAATGGGCATCTCGGAACACAGTCCATGAAAGAGCGTGCTCTCGAAATAGGCAGCTCTATTGAGATTGCCAGTGAAATTGGAAAAGGAACTCGCATCTAAATTGAGATCCCTATCCTGGAAATCATTGATTATTTTGGCTTGAACAAATATATCAGGAGAGAAAGACTTTGAAGAAAATCATGCCTACAACATATCTGCTTATCGCTATCATCCTTAGTGTTGGTTTGCATTATCTGCTTCCAACTAAATATCTTATCCCTTCACCATGGAACTTATTTGGTCTGATGCCAGTAATCTTCGGAATTTGGATCAACCTAATCACAGATAAGGCTTTTAAGAAAGTCAATACCACTGTAAAACCCTTCGAAGAAACCAGCTCATTACTGACTGATGGAGTTTTTCAATGGACCAGAAATCCAATGTATCTGGGATTTGTGGCCATTCTTTTGGGGATCGCAATTTGCCTGAGGTCCCTCTCCCCGTATATTGCAGTCATCCTGTTTATTGTGCTGCTAGATCGTTTATTCATACGTGTCGAAGAGCAGATGCTTGAAAATGAGCATGGAGAAAATTGGAAAGAATATCGCTCAAAGGTTAGGAAATGGATCTAGGGATATCAAGGCTGCTTTTATGATCCGCATACCCCGGATATCTGGTGGTCTAGAAACAAATCCCAGATCGGAAAATAATGGAAGAGAATATGAACAAGAAATTCATTATCGTGAACGGCCCTCCAGGGGTAGGCAAAACAACCACCTGCCGGATACTGCAGCAGAACCTGAACCGCAGTGTTTGGCTTGATGGAGATTGGTGCTGGATGGCAAATCCGTGGATTGTCACAGCTGAGACAAAAGAAATGGCGGAAAAGAACATTACTTGTATTCTCAACAGCTTCCTGGGCTGTTCGGAATACAAATACGTTCTGTTTTCATGGATTCTCAGGACCGACAAATTACTCAATCATGTTTTAAGTCAATTGATGCTCAGCCATGATAAAGTGTACAAATTCACTCTTACTTGCGACGAGACCACCTACAGGAAACGGCTCATCACCAACGGAACGGATCCGGACAAGATGGACAAATGCCTGAAAGCCATGCAGCTTTGTCAATTAACCGACTCCATCAAAGTAAATACCACAGATATCTCTGCTGATAAAGCAGCCAAGATGATCATCAACAATCTTTAGAAGTGGTCTGATCAGATTTGAAATTAACCAAAAAGACGCTCAGATGAGCGTCTTTTTTGAGTAGCGGGGAGTGGATTCGAACCACTGACCTCCGGGTTATGAGCCCGACGAGCTGCCACTGCTCTACCCCGCGTTATTATGGACTGCAGATTATAGCACGCGCAAAAACTCCGGTCAAGGTTTTGTGGAAAAAAACAGCTCCCACCAGATCCTGAACAGGTTTTCCGGTTCTGGAGTTGGCGTAGGAAGCAGCAGGGTTACCTCGGGGGTGCCTTCCAGGGGTACAATCGCCACCCGATGGTCCCCTTCCCGGATCCATTTCCTTTCGTTATAGGCCCATTCTGCCACAGCCGCGTCTGATCCAGCCCTTACCACCTCTGTCGCCAAAGCGCCTGTAGTCGCAGTTAACGCAGAAATGGTCAGTTGAGATTCATCATACTCATCTGACAACCGGTTCAGATCAGCAATCCTGCTGCCAAAAGCGATCATCCAGACCACGATCAGCACCAGGAAACCTATCAGAAAAGCGGTTCTGCCCTTTTTTAGATCCATATCTCTATCTTAACGCACAATTCTGTCAGTCGCAATAAGAGGATAGCTGCAAGTTTATGGCCACCAGGCCTACTGGGATTTAGATAATGATCTCTTTCAGATTTTGAACTTCAGATCCGTTCACAATGATCGTCAAATAATCATTAGGAGAGACGAGGGTGGATCCATGCGGGATCACTCCTCTGCCGTCCTGTTTAACGGAAACCAGCAAGCTGTCCTCTGGTAAAAGGCTGGCTATTTCGCTGACCTTCTTTCCCGCAATTGCAGACCGATCATTTACCAACAAATGGATGACTTCCAAGTTATCTTCCATTTCCAGTTCGAGCTGTTTCACCTTGTGCGAGATCTCAGATCTCCTGGTTAATGCCAGGTGATAGGCTCGGATGATATTCTGCCTTCTGATCAAGCCCAGGATCTGATCCGGATCCTCTTGCGAGAGTACTGGCAATCGGCCCAGACCGCGCGACCCCATCCGATACAATGCCTGACCAATAGTCTCATTGGAGTAGGTTACCAAGAGATCGGCTTTTTCCGTCGCAACGTCCTTCACTCTGGTTTCATCCAGATCCTTTTGAGAAGAGATCGCATTCCTGAGGTCGCTAACAGTAACGATCCCATACAGCTTTCCTTCTTCATCCAGGACCACAACACCATGGCTGGAAGTTTGATTGAGCAGTGCTGAAAGGTTGCTAAGATTGTCATTCATCGAGATGACATTAAAATCATGCGACATCACTTCCTTAACCAGCACACCTTCCAGAATGTCTACATCCCTGCCCCTTCTGAGATGAACACCCCGTCGTGATAGTTTCAGAGTATAAATAGACTCTCCCTTTAAAAGCTGTTGGGAAATGATCGTTGTGATCACGACAGTGAGCATTAAGGGCAGAATGATGCGATAATCACCGGTCAGCTCAAAAAGAATGATCACGGCTGTAATTGGTGCATGAGCAGCGGCCGTGAATGTAGCAGCCATCCCGATCAGCGCATAAGCGCCGGGAGGAGCAATTACTGCCGGGAATATCATCCGGATACCAAGTTCAAAGACAGTACCCAGCATAGCTCCCATAAATAATGACGGGGCGAACACTCCTCCTGATCCCCCTGAGCCCAGGGTCAGGATAGTTGCCAATAATTTTAATAATAAGAGCGCCAGGGCCACACCCAGTACCAGATTCCCGGCCAGGGCATCCTCGATCACGTCATAACCAACATTAAATATCTGGGGCAAGCCATCCCAACCCACTCCCGTCAGGATCGGGTACAACAAAGCCAATCCGCCTAACAAAACCCCACCGATCATGGGCTTCAACCACTCGGGGACAGCTTTCCAATTCCCAAAAAGATCTTCTGCCCAGTAGAGCGATCTAACAAATAACACCCCCAGTAAAGCTGCCAGGATACTCAGAACGGGATAAAATGAAAACTCCCACAATGAGTTAATGCCATACTCCACAGGGATCAAAAAAGCCGGAACATCACCGAAAACCGCCTGCCCAATAACGCTTGAAGCCACAGATGAGATCACAACCAGACTAAAGTGTCGAATGCTGAATTCACCCAGGATCACTTCAAGGGCAAAGATCACTCCAGCAATGGGAGCGTTAAATGTGGCAGCAATGCCTCCAGCTGCTCCGCAGGCAACCAGGATGCGGATCTTTTCATCAGACAGATGAAGTTTCTGGCCGAGGGTTGATCCAATAGAGCTTCCTATTTGGACAATCGGCCCTTCCCGGCCAACTGAACCACCACTTCCAATAGAGATTGCAGATGCAAGGGATTTTACAAGGGCAACGACCGGGCGGATCTTCCCGCCATGCAGCGCTACTGCCTCCATCACTTCCGGGACGCCATGGCCTTTGGCTTCCTGGGCATATTTGTAGATCAGCAGACCAACAAGTAAGCCGCCAACAGCTGGCACAATAACCACTGTAAGATTACCAAGGGCAGGAAAGGTTTGCGGTATCCATGAATAGCCAACAAACTCAAAAAAATTTATCAGATACCGGAAAATCACTGCGCCCACTCCGGTGCCCAACCCTACCAGGAGAGCGATCAGGATGCTGCCTACATTGGATGTACTATAGAATTTTTCAATTTTTTTCTTCATGCCTCTCACACCTACTTATCACTTATTGCCCATAGCGCTGGTTTGATAATATGAATATGAACTCAGCGCTAACAGAAAAAACCGATCCATCGTTGCAGGATCGGTTTCATAGTTATTGGTGCCGAAGGTGGGAGTCGAACCCACATGGGAGTAAATCCCACTACGCCCTGAACGTAGCGCGTCTGCCTGTTCCGCCACTTCGGCAATTTTCTCTTGCAGGGGCAATTTTACCCCGACTTGTCAGTTTGTCAACCTTCTACAATCTGCTCTCACAAAGCAGGAATTACTTGAATTTTCTACAAAACAGGGATGTACTCCCAACTGGGAACCCATGCTATAATTCAGACAGGTGCGCCATATGACTCTACTTCAAACAGGAACCAATCCCACAAATTTACCCCTAGCATTCCTCGGTTATTCATTACTGGTAATTCTAATCTGCGCCACCACCCTGGTGAAGGTTTTCCTGATCTGGCAAAAGGGCAGATTCACACAGGGAATGCGTATGATCCAAATCGTACTTGGTTTGGTGCTTCTGCGTTTGGTTCTCTTTGTGATCACCTATATTTCCTGGAAAACAACTCCAGAATTTACGCATACTTTAACAATCCTGGATCAGGCCGCCTCTCTGATTGGCATCATCCTGATCGTTTGGCTTTGGAATTTTCCAGAACCCAGCAAAGAGGTTGATTCTGCAGCGCTCTTATCGATCAGCCTGATCATCCTGCTCGTTGCAGGGCAAATATTGATCATGCCATCCTTGATAGATGGATTCACCGGCTCCATGTCCTTTTGGCAGGGTTTATCAATCATTGCCCTGGTGACAGGATCAGGATTGATCCTGATCCGAAAACCCAACCTTTGGCAATACGGTTTATACATATCTGTGATCCTCTCTGTCGGAGCTATTTTAAGCTTGCTTAGTGGGAACCTGGAATCCATGCATTTGACCCAGCTGGCTGCTTATCCGCTTCTTCTGCTGTTATCAGACCGGTTTTCAATAGGAGACCCCTTACATCAAGAAGGTCAGGAAGAGGATACCCTCCAACGCAAGCAATTCAGCATAGAGCACAACATTCTGGAACTGATTGAACGATTATTCGACGAAAAAGACCCAGTCGGTATCTTGTACAAAATTGCCCAGACCACCGCTTACCTTATCCTGGCCGATCTGGCATTGGTAATTGATACACCGGATGATCACGGGAAGATTCGGATCATCGCTGGCTACGACCTGATCCGGGAAGAACCACTGCAAGCCATTACCCTTGAAAGCAAAAGTATTCCCCTCCTTTCAAACTACATTCAACGCGGGAAAATGCTCCATATTCCCGCCAGCAGTACTTCCAGAGATCTCTCACATCTGTCCAAAATGCTGCAGCTGAGCAGGCCGGGACATTTGTTGGCATCCCCAGTTTATGTGGCTGGCGCCAATAAAACAATTGGCGTTGTTCTCTTTTCTCCTTTTTCCAACCGTCCCTGGACCAAATCAGATCAGGATTATATCTCCCTGCTGTGTAAATTATTCGAATCTGCCTTCAGCCATCACCTGGTTTCACAGAATGGGGAATCTGATAGCGTCAAGAACACTATCAGGGAACTTTCATCGAAACTCACACAACTTTCTCAGGATAAAAGCTCTCTCAAGGATGAGCTGGCAGTATTGAATAAAGAACACCAGAATATGCTGCTCGACTTTGATAATCTGAGTGCAAAACACGACCATGTTCTGAGTTGGGGCAATTCTCTTCAAAGACATCTTTCTATGTTGGTGGATCTTTCCGAGAAAGATTCTATCGAGGCTCTAAAAAAATATGTCAGCGTAATCGATAAAGAAGTCAATCAGCTGAAGAAAAAAGATATTCAACCTGCATATACTGAATCCCCTATACCAGCAGCAAAAGGTGACAAAACAAAGGATGAAGTTGATCCAGATAGTATTCGTCCAGCAATCTTGATCTCAGCAATTCAGGATTGTCTGGATAATGCAAAAGATGAAATAGACGAGAAGAATCTGGCTACTTCCTTGGAAATGCCTGAAAATCCTCCTCTCCTTAAGATGAGCCATGGCTTGTTCAAGGAAATCTTCTCTTTCCTGGTCGCCAATGCAATAGAGGAAAATAAACCTGGTGGAGAGATCCGAATCCGGACACAGATCTATGAAGAAGATTCTACCCAACACTTCGCTCATATCAAGATCAGCGATCAAGGCGAAGGTTATCACCCTGATGATGTTGCTGATGTTTTGAATGATCACTTGACAACGCAGCAACAGGAAAAACTCAGCCAGGTCATGACCAATCTCTATGTGACCAAGAATCTGGTTGAGAATGAAGGGGGAAGAATGTGGGTGGAAAGCAAACCTGGCTCCGGGACAACAGTAAGTTTACTTCTGGCGTTCCTTTAGATTTCCCCTTGAAAATGATCACATTGGTACAAATCTTGCTACCTAAGATATTGGTTGAATCGGGCAAGAATCCTCTGCCCATGTCTGAGAGAGAAAGATCCGACTCGAAAACAGGGTAGATTGGTCGTTTATGAAGTTAAGAATAATGGAAATCAAGCCAGGTGCTGGCAGCTCCCAAGAGTAAGGATTATGTTTAAGAACAAACGGTATCTGATCTTCTTAATATGTTTTTTCCTGATAGGACTCGTTGTCCTAGGCTTCCAATTATGGAGCAACCTACCATTTTCAGAATCTTCCAACAAGAGTTCTCTTATTCTGGATGGCACACCCACTCCGACTGCTTTCCAGCCCCTGGAAACAACACCTACTTATTTTCCAACAGACTATCCAACCCCTACACCAACTCTTACCCCAACACCTGCTCACATTGTACCTGTCAGCAATACCGTAGGAGTCGACCCAATAATTCAACCTGATCACCAGATCAATATCATGATCCTGGGATCCGACCAGAAATATAAAGGATCAATAGGAAGGACAGATTCTATCATTCTCCTAACAATTAATGCGGAGGATGGAACCGTGAGTGTAACTTCCTTCCCACGAGATCTATATATTTACATCCCCCGCTGGACAGATCAGCGAATAAACACTGCTTTTGCTCATGGGGGATTCCCGCTGTTCCAGGCTACTATGCTGCACAATTTCGGTTTTGAACCCGACTACTATATTCTGATTAACTTATGGACCTTTGAATATATTATCAATGACCTGGGTGGAATTTATGTCGATGTTCCCCGCACTGTTTGTGATGACAAATGGGGCTTCGGGCAGACACATTGTGTGTATCCTGGAAGTCAGCATTTTTATGGGAAGGAAGCCCTTTGGTATGTTCGTTCCCGAGTCACAACCAATGACTTTGACCGCAACTACCGGCAGCAGTTGGTATTAAGTTCTATCCTGGACAGATTAATCTCCCTGGAATCCCTGACCAGGATCCCCCAGCTATATGACACCTATGTGAATAACGTGACCACAAATCTTGATGTGCCAACCTTGGTAACATTATCTCCAACAGCTCTGAAGCTAACAGATAAATCCCGAATCACCCAGTACTTCATTACGGAAAGTATGATCACAGACTGGATTACCCCGTCAGGCGCCCAGGTACTGCTGCCAAATTTCCAAATGATCCGAGATGTGTTGAAAAATGCCTTGAATTCTCCCTAGTCTTACTTATGGGATACCGTTTAGGAGCATGGTTTTACGTAAAAATAATTACAGGTTTCAAAAAATAGACTTACTGAGTGAGGACGTGCCATGTTAACTGGAAAAGGAATGTTCATCTGGAGAATCCAGAAATGCCATAACGGCAGTGTGAGTGAAATTACCAGAAAAGCCGTCGCAGCTAAATACAGCCATGTGTTGATCAAGATCGCCAATGGCATTTACAGCTACAACTACGATTGGGAGAAGAATGTGGACCTAGTACCTCCACTGAGTGCCGCTCTCAAAAGTGAGGGCATTCAGGTTTGGGGCTGGCACTACATATTTGGCGACCAACCAGGCCAGGAAGCTCAAAAAGCCATCAGCCGCATCCGGCAGCTTGGCGTCGATGGCTACGTTTTGGATGCAGAAGGCCATTACAAAGGGAAATATGCTTCAGCAACAACTTTCATGAATCAACTTACCGCGTCTATCACTGATATCCCTATCGCGTTGAGTTCATATCGTTATCCTTCCTTGCACCCCCAGCTTCCCTGGAATGAATTCCTCAAAAAGGTCGACTTGAATATGCCCCAAGTCTACTGGAAGTTCGCCAATAATCCGGGCGCCCAGTTGGTCAAAAGCGTTGCGGAATTCAAGAACATGAAATATTCACCGCCGATCTTCCCCACAGGCTCTTCTTACACGGCCGATGGATGGACACCGACTCTCTCTGAAATATCTGAATTCATGCAGAAAGCAAAAGATTTGAAGTTATCCGGTTTCAATTTTTGGGAATGGGCCAACCTTCACAACTACTTGCCAGCCCAGTACTATCGGACGATCCGGGACTTTGATTGGGATAGCGGGCCTACACCCCCAAAAGATATAGCAGAACTTTTCATCGATGCACTCAATTCTCATGATGCTGACAAGGTCAAAGCCCTTTTCAGGACCGATGCCGTCCACATCACCAGTGAAAGGACTGTACAGGGTCAGGCTGCCATCAAAAGTTGGTTTAGCAACTTATTCAGTGAGATTCTGCCGCAAGGGACATTTACATTGGCTGGGTACAGTGGGGAAGGAAACATCAGGCAGATCAGTTGGACTGCCAGCTCTTCTGCCGGGAATGTTCAAAACGGCAGTGACACCCTGGGCTTAATAGATGGCAAGATCGCCTATCATTTCTCAGAGTTTACTGTCAGTAAATAATCCTATAAAAATACAATTACCCTTTAGATACAGGGCGTATCATTTCCCAGGGGATCGTTAACAGAGTTACCTTATCATCATCCCGCATCTCAACAACTTCTTTACCTTTCTGAGCTACCCTGGTTTGCAGAGGAGCATCATCCAATCGTGTTGATTTTGGTGCGTAGTTTTCCAGGTGAACCGTAACTCGTATGGTCCCCTTTCCAGTTGTCATACCTACCAAGGTGACTTTCTCTGGAAGTTTCCAGGCAATAACCCCCTTTCCATATCGTCCCTGGATGGGGAAATCGTCCACTTTGACCCTCTTGGCTCGGCCGCTAGATGTCAGGAAGAACACCTCGTCTTTCTTCGAGAGTGTTTCCATACCGATGATCCTGTCTTCTTGAGATAGTTTCATCCCATTCACACCAGCAGCCACCAATCCCATAACACGAACGTCTTCATCCTCGAATCGGATCGCCATTCCCTGTTCTGTAGTCAGGAAGATATCCTTGGTTCCGTCACTAAGCCTGATAGAAACCAGACGATCCTTGTCATTAACCTTCACCAACGTGAAGAGCTGGGCGGAAGGCCCGGGCAGCTCACTGATCTCGCTCTTCTTCAGCATGCTCTGCTCTGTAATAGTGATCACATGCCAATTCTCATCCCTGTCCTTCTTCGGGGGAAGTCCGAAAACGGAACCTAATTTAATATCTTTACCAAATGGGGTCAGTTTCGAAAAATGGGTGCCTTGGCTGGGCTTGGATGCCTCAGGAACCGAATGAGCTGGAATGGCTGCTGCCTCTCCACCTTCAGACACCAGGAATAAAGTATCCCGGGTATTAACCCTGACCAACCAGTTGGGCACATCCCATCCACTTGGGCGGGGAGGATCATCTCCTTGCGAGCGAGCAACCAGGCCATCTCGATTGATCATCACCCACACATTTTCTGATGGCGTCAGATGGGAAAGCTGCATTGGAGCTGCTTCCAAACCTCCTTCCACCATAACGATCTGAGTTCTACGAGAATCATTGAACTCTTCCTTTATCTCCTGTAAGGATGCGGCGATAACTTCCCGCATTTTCTTGGGAGATTTCAACAAGGATGTAAGTTCCTTAATTTTCTTTTGAATAGATTTATATTCGTCCTCGATCTTTTTCCGCTCCAATCCTGCCAAACGGCGTAGTGGCATATCCAATATCGCCTGGGCTTGAATCTCGGTCAAGGAAAAGTCCCGCATCAAGTTATTTCTTGCCGTTTGAGCAGAACGGGAATTCCGAATGGTATCTATTACTGCATCTAAGTTGTCAAGTGCTTTTGTCAAACCTGCCAGCACATGTTCCCGAGCTTGAGCTTTCTCAAGGTCGAACTGGCTGCGCCTTTTTACAATATCCAATCGATGCTCGAGGTAAACCAGCAGTGCTTCTTTCAGGTTGAGGAGTTTTGGCTCATCATCAACCAGGGCCAGAATGATAATGCTGAAAGTATTCTCCAGTGTCGAACGTTTGAAGAGCGTTTCAAGAACCTCTTCAGGCTGAGCCGATTTCATTAGTTCGATAACAATGCGCATACCCTGGCGGTCGGACTCATCCCGCAGATCGGCAATACCTTCCAATTCTTCATCACGGACAAGTTTGGCTATCCGTTCCAGAACAGTGACTTTTTTCGTCATGTAAGGGATCTCTGTGATGACGATCCTGTGTTTGCCGCGGGACATTTCTTCCACGGTTGCTTTTGCCCGAATGCGTATCTTCCCCCGTCCTGAGCCATAAGCGCTCTTTAATCCGCTGCGGCGCGTGTCTTCGATGACCACACCGCCAGTTGGGAAATCTGGCCCTTTGATGAATTTTGTCAATTCCTCGACAGTGATCTTGTCCATCGTCTTCCAGTTCTGCAGCATATAATCCAGGGCATCGACCACTTCTCCAAGATTATGCGGTGGAATACTGGTAGACATACCAACAGCAATTCCAGTGACACCATTTACAAGCAAATTCGGGAAGGAAGAAGGCAGAACACCGGGTTCTTTAAGGGTGCCATCAAAATTCTGGCGAAAATCCACTGTTTTCTTTTCGAGGTCATCCAGCATCAATGTGGCTGTTTGAGCCATACGCGCTTCCGTATATCTCATTGCTGCTGGTGAATCTCCATCAATAGATCCATAGTTCCCCTGACCATCTACCAATGGATATCGCATAGAAAAGTCCTGAGCCATACGAGCCATTGACTCATAAACAGCCATATCACCATGAGGGTGGTACTTTCCCAACACCTCGCCTACAATACGAGCTGATTTCTTATACGCGGAATCAGGTCCCATATTCATATCATGCATAGCATACAGGATCCGGCGATGGACCGGCTTCAAACCATCTCGGGCATCTGGTAAAGCCCGGGAAATGATCACGCTCATAGCGTAATCCAAATATGCCTGCTGCATTTCGTCATCAATATCAATGGGGCGGATCAAACCAAAATCCATTTTTCCTCCAACTACAACACAACACGGAATACGATCAACCCGGTGCACTCTCCACGTTTCGTATTCCGTAATTTTTCCACATTCTCAATATTCAGGGAATTTAGCCGATGAGCATTATAACATGAAATCTCAGGCTGCCTTTCAACTTACACCAAAAGGGGATGTGGTTAAAACAAATATCCAGTTCACAAATGAAGCCCGGCGAATAAATTCGTGGGCTGATTACTTCAAGTCCCTCTTGCAGGGACTTATTTCAACTCGTTAGAGAAGTCTGCGATTCTAACCTCGTTTAGCGAGGTTTCCTGATATCAGCCCACGGGTTCAGCTGTTG
>Ga0180430_10000575_pt1 | contig 39464 bp, 64 predicted proteins | sample SS_ome_9_FD_132999 | JGI IMG/M metagenome (GOLD analysis project Ga0180430, IMG submission 132999) | Hypersaline lake sediment archaeal communities from the Salton Sea, California, USA - SS_1_S_2 metaG | ecosystem: Environmental > Aquatic > Non-marine Saline and Alkaline > Hypersaline >...
AAGGTGAAGGGGAACGTGGCGTCAGAGACGGCCCAGCCCATCACGGACGTGATAGTCAGGACCACGGGTCTGGAGCTGACGGACAAGAAAGGCGGAACCCTGATCCAAATCTACGACATAGACAAGGCCATTCAGGAAAACACTGAACGGAATTCCATGATCGTAGAGGACGTTAAACGTGAAGCCCTGGCGGGCCACTCCTGTCTGGTGGTGTGCCGGAGGAAGGTTCACGTCTACAAACTGATTGACCTACTACGGCGGGCGAAGGTCTACGCGGAGCCCCTGGAAGGAGGACGGACCAAGAAACAGATAGCGGAGACAGAACAGGCCCTGATAGACAGGCGCGTCAAGGTGGCTGTTGGGACCATCCAACTGACGAAGACCGGGGCTTCCATCAATCCCTTGGACAGGCTGTTCCTGGCGGGAACAGTGGGAAACAGAAAGGACACGGAACAGGTGGCTGGAAGGATCAGGCGGGCGGCTCCATGGAAGTCTGACGCTGTGATCTATGACTACGTGGACTCCAACCCGGTCATGTGGAACCATTTCAAGAGACGGCGGGCGGTCTACGCCAGCTTCGGGCTGGAGAAGTTCAAGAACATGTCTCTGACATAAGGAGGACAGAGTGGCCAAAAGACTACTGAAGAAACGGACAGATACAGACACATCACCCCCAGCTACGGACACCACGGAAGATCCCAAGGGGACCCCTAAGAAGGAGAACCCGGCGGAACAGACCCTGGGCTTCATGGCCAAGCGCTACATGGACCTGAAGAAACAGATCAAGCTTCTGAATGACGGGGTGTCCAGCCTGAAGAAGGCCATCACGGAGCGGGTCCAGGCGGAAGGCGTGAAGGATGAAAAAGGCTCCTTCCACGCCAGTGTGGACGGGCTCCAGGTGGACTACACGGCGCGGGTTTCCATCCGCTACGTGGACGAAGCGGAGGACATCCTGATGGCTCTGGGTGTTTGGGAGAAGGCCACCAGTCAGGTCATAGATGACGCCAAGATTGAAGCCCTTCATGAACTGGGAGAAATCTCTGACGCGGACCTGGGACGGCTACTGACCAAGGAGACCAGCTATGCTCTTTACGTCAAAGATCCTTCAAAAGGAAAGAAGTGATCTTCTAAACACAGGTGGTCCTGTTTGTAGCCTGTGTCCGGAAAACACCCAACAGCGGGCGGAATGGAGATCCAAGAACCCCAAGACGTTCATGGTGTTCAGCCCTGACGCCTTCATGGAAGACCTGTCCTTCTTTGAACCCATATGGAAGGACATTGGGTGGAGGTTCCCCCAAGATGTGGTGGCTTTTTCATTTCCGCTGTGTTCGTTCCCACACACCCCACGGGTGGCCAACCTACGGGCCTGTGAAGAAGTCTTTCAGGACATCTTGGAAGCCTTCTGTCCCAACCTGGTGGTGGTAGTGGGGAAGGAAGCGGCTAAATATCTACTGGGACACGGCGTCAGTCCCCCTGACATCAGAACCCTGGCGGGACAGTTCATCCTTCCTGATGAATTCGCTGTGAAGGGATACCTGACCCCCTTCATCGTGATCAGGAGTCCATCCTTCATCCTCAGTTTTGAAGATGAAGTAGCGGCGGGTGAACTGTTCTCCGATCACCTACGAAAGGTTGAAGCGTTATGGCGGGAGCTACAGACACGGCCCAGACAGAAAGCAAGATAGACAAACGGAAGGAGAAGTGGGTGACCCTTGGGGGGACCCAGTTCACGGTCTACTCCAGGTTTGTGGTGGCCCAGGCCCTGGGCCGGACTGTCAGGACTATCAGGGCTTGGGACAAGAAGGGAGTTCTTCCTGAACCCATCTTCAAGCTACGGGACGGACGGCGCTGGTATTCGGCCCAGGAAATCCGGATCTTCAAGATGTTACTGGAACAGGAAGGACTGAACAGAACAGGCTCTGACGGACGGCTGAAGAAGTCCGGGAAATCCATTGAAAGTACACGGTTCAAACAGCGGGCCGCTTTGGAAGTGAAGCGGCTGAAGACGGAGGTCAAAAATGGCAAAATCACGGCTCTTGCGTCCCCAATCTAAGAAAGCTACGAAGAAATCAACCAAGTCCAGGAAGGCCCCTGTGAAGACCACAGAGGGGAAGAAGGAAGTTGGGTTTGTGGAGGTCAAGGTGTCGGTCATGTTGTACGGGACAGGGGCGTCAGCGGCCTGTCAGCTACCATGTGAACGCCACCAGGTCAGTGACACGTTCAAGGAGGCGTGGAACATGGTGGATGAACAGTTGGTCCCCAAGCTGGCGGAAGTGGCGGAGCTGGCCCAGAACCTACAGGTCAGATGATGGACTACATTCTTCTCCTACTGATAGCCAGACACCCGGAGCTGACGGACGGAGCCAAAGTCACGCTGATGGAGATGATCCCCCATTTCAGTGACGGACGGCTTCCGTCCACGTCAGAGCTGTCCACGCTTCGGGAGACGGACACAGACACCATCAGGAACCACATGAAGGAGCTGGTCCAGGCGGACGTTCTTCTGAAGACCCCCACCATCAAAGTCAAGCGGATGTTCACCTACAATCCTGACGCCTTGGCCAAGGCCCAGGGCGTGGACAGGTTGGCGGACGTGGACTTTGAAGCGCTGAAGCGCCAGGGGGTCCACAAGCCAGAAGCCAAGCTGAAGCCACGCGGGAAACCGGCGGACAAGATGAACCCCACGGATCTTCTGAAGTTCTTCTACGCGGTCCATCAGGAGGTCCGTGGGTTCAGGTATAAGGCGGAGAAGAAGGACCACATCCGGATCAAACACATGGTCCGGACGTTCGGGGCCTTCGTGGTCCACAAAGGGATCAGCGCCTTCATGATGGACGGGGAGACCCTGGGCGTCCAGGACTACACCATCCGGGAGCTGTTTGAAAAACACCAGGGGATCATGGAAGTCCTGGCCAAGGAGGCGCTGTGAATTTCTGGCCCTATATATGTACGCGCACGGGCGCGGGCGCGATAGCGCTTATTAGCGTTCATGGACGTTCATGGGTATCTATAGATCCTGAATATCTAAAGACCCGGATAGGGCTGGTAAGTACCTACAATGGTTCTTCCGTCAGGAAGAACCTTTATAGCCAGGCGTCAAGTAAAAAGTGAAAGGAGTGAACCCAAGTGGAGGAAGCCAAGACTGTCACCTTCGCTGAACTGAGGGAAGCGGGAATTCCAGCGGAGTTCTACACGCCTTCATTGCCAGCGTTTTCCGGGCCGCCCAAGGCGGCGGGGAAGGTGGGGAGGTTCGTGGGTCTGTTTCAGAAGGACCCAGTGGAAGCTGTTGGTCAACACATCTATCTTCAGGGTGGACTGTTGGCCCAGACCAGGCTATTGGGAGCCACCATGGTGAAGGCTGTGTTGGCTATGGACATGACGGCCAAATTCATCTCCCCCATGTCCATGTTGACGGAGGTCTTCGGGTCTGTTAGGCCATCGGAGTTCACCCCCAATGACCTGGTGGTCAGTCACTACGAAGAAGTGGACCTGGCTGTCTTTGACCTGGTGGAAGTAGCTGACGCCAAAGACTGGCGCTGGCACATCCTACAGAAGGTCATCCTTCGGAGGATTGAAGACGGAAGGTCCACGGTCATCCTGTCCCACCTTCCTCCCATGACCCTGGGAACGGGTGGGTCTAGTTTGGCTGACCTGGTGGGGGAACGTCTTGGTGTCACCATCGCGGACCTGTTCCAGATCGTGAAATGCGGGGACGCCAAAGGCTACAGGGAGAAGTTGGTGGCTAACCTTGGAGGGTCAAATGGCTGACGATCCTTGGGACAACATCCACCCCAAGCCTGTGATCATGGTGGACGCCATTGGTGTGGTCTTCACACCCAAGAAGTCCAAGGTCCTACGGCGGGTCAGCTATGAAGTCCCCATGTTCGTCAGACAGTGGCTGTTTGACGCTTCCAGTTTCTACTCCGTCTTCCTGTTGGTGACGGATGATAGAATGAAATCCCGGCTCCAGAAATCGGGGCCAACGCTCTTCTTCACGGACTACCTGGTCATCCCTGACCAGAAGGCATTGAAGGAATGGATGACCATGTTCAGAGGCTGTCTGGTCATTTCCAACCTTCCCCAGACGTGGGGCGTGTGTATGAACGGAGTGAACGGTTATGAAGATCCTGAAACCGCCATCAAACAGGCGGATCTCTTGGCCACAGTTAAGGGAGAAGACGTGTTCATGTGCCAGATGCGGGCTATCAGAGGCCCGGAATAATGTGGTTTTCGGGAAGGGGTTCAAGGACGCCAGAGCTGTCATCATTGGCGAAGCCCCAGGAGCCCAGGAAGATGAAAGCGGCGTCCCATTCGTGGGACCGGCTGGGAAGGTCTTGGATGACATCCTGGCCCATCTGGGTCTGAAGTATTCGGGGAAGAAGGTTCCCCAGAACCGGCGGGTCTTCATCACCAACGTGGTCAAGTGTAACCCCCGTCAGAACAGAAGAAACAGAGCCCCCAAAGCGGGAGAAGTTCTGGAGTGTCGGCCCTGGTTGGTGGAGACCCTACGCCACATCAGGCCCAACATCCTGATCATGCTTGGGCGGATCTCTGAAGCGGCCATAGTCGGACGGCGCGGCTTCACCTACCCCATGGTCCTCCGTGGGGTGTTACTCTACGAAGTCACCCACCCAGCGGCCTACCTACGGAACACCAAGTCACTGGAGGATGATGTTCATCTGTGGAACCAGATTTCCAAGGACCTGTTGGACTGTACGGCGGCCAACCATCCACGGCCTGAACCGGATGTCTATGACCTTCCCCTACTGATCCAGACGAAGAAGGAGGAAGCTAATGGCTGACATGGAAGTGGAAGCGCTGGCGAGTTTCTACGATAGTTCCCAGGCTGAACGGACATCCTTTCTGATGGGGTGTCAAGGGCTGGACCTGTTCAAGTCCAGGATCACGGAATGGACGTGGATCAGGAATTTCTGGAAGGACCACGGAACGATCCCTTCCAAGCGGCTGTTCCTGAATAGCTTCCCGTCCTTGGCCCCCAAGTTCCCCACGGAGACGGACCCCCTGTCCTACTGGGCGGACCAACTGTTTGAACGGGAGAAGTTCAACAAAGTCAGGGACCTGGTGGGGGAGGTCAGGGTGGACCTGGAGTCCCTGGATGAAGACGCGGCCACGAAGGCCACACAGAAGATATTTGACGCGGTCACCAGTCTTCAAAATGTCTGGGACACCAGGGCGGACTTGGACTGGTCAGCCCAGAAGGAGGACAAGTGGTCCAGCTACGAAAGGCTCCAGGCGGAGCTGAAGACGGACGGTTTGACTTCCCCTTGGCCTACGCTGGCGAAGATGGCCCCCAAGTTCAAACCCAAACAACTGGCCACCATCATAGCCAGGACATCAGTGGGGAAGACCTGGATGACTCTGGTCTTCGGACTCCATTGGTGGAGACAGGGGGCGCGGGTGGTCTACATCTCCAAGGAGATGGGAGCGGAAGAGATAGCCCAGCGGGCTGACTGTATGAATTTTGGTCTGTCCTATACACGCTACACGCGGGGCCAACTGAAGGCGGAAGAGGAACGGAAGCTGAAGGCGGCCATCAGACGGATGAAGAGCCAGAACCTTCCTGACTTCATCATTGTGGATGACGAAGACCTGGACGAAGCTGTGGGGGTCCAGTCTGTGGTGTCCAAGATCCAGGAATACAGACCGGACGTGGTCATCATTGACGGCGCGGATCTCCTGATTGGGGCGTCCAAGGTCGGCCTGTCAGAGACGGGCGTGAAGGTGGCCAGGATGATGAAGCGGGTGGCCAAGGCCAAGAACGTGTTCATCCTTCAGACCTTCCAGGAGCGGAGGGAAGGCGGGGAAGAGAAGGGTGGGAAGACAGGCGGCGGCCTGGCCACGGTCTACTACGCTGACGCTATCACCCATCACTCTGACTATGTCTTTGAACTGGCGGGCGTCAGGAAGGACCCGGTCAGGACCTTCAACGTGGAGAAGTCCAGGAATTCAGGGATAGGCGGCTTCCACGTCAGGTTCACCTTTGACCCCCCATGTTTCGATGAAGTCCCGCCAGGGGAGATCAAGCCAGAGGAAGAGCGGAGGACGGACAAAGTGGCGGTCAAGATTGAAAACGAGTTCAGGAAGAAGAAGGAGGCCCAGTCATGACGGCGGGACAGCTTCTCCACCTGTGTGAAGCCATCGGCGTGGAAGGGCTGACCCCCAGACACACCAACATCACGGGCCTGTGTCCTATCCACCATGAACGGCGTCCTTCTTGGGGGATCTCCACCACCAAACAGTTCCACCCATGGAACTGTTATTCATGCGGGGCCAAGGGGACCCTGATCTGGTTGGTTCAGAAGGTCATGGCCACCACGAAAGAACGGGCGCTGGAGTTCATCGGGAAGTTCGGTTCCTACACGGTTCCGGAATTCACAGGGGACATCCCAGAGTTTGAACGGAGATGGATGAACGAAGAAGTCCAGTTCACTCCGGCGTCCTTGTTTCGTCCCTTTGAAGTCCACCAGAAGAAGGCGGGGTTCTGGTTGGTGAAGCGCGGTGTGTCCCTGGCTGTGGCGGGGGACTGTAGGCTGGGCTATGATCCCAAACAGGACAGGGTGATCTATCCCTGGTGGGAGGACGGAGGGAAGCGGCTTCACGGGATGACGGGCCGGGCTAGGAAGAGTCTGGTGGAACCCAAGACTCTTCCCTACTTCGGGTTCAAGAGGGGCCTGGCGCTCTTCAGACCCTTGACCTGTGAGTCCAAGACCAGGGAGCCCCTGATAGTCACAGAGGGGGAGCTGGACGCTTTGAAGGTGGCTTCCTTTGGCTACCCCAACGTGGTGTCCACGGGTGGCGCTCCCAGTAGAAAACAGGCGGACCTGATGGTTGACTACGGCCAGCGGGTGGTCCTGATGTTTGACAATGACCCAGGCGGGGAACAGATGATCACCACAGTGGACGGCTGGATAGGAAGGAGGACCAGGCTGTTCAAGGTGGACTACCCAGAAGGCGTCAAGGACCCGGCTGACATGACGGAAGACCAGTTCCAGGGCTCACTGAAATCCGCCCGGCTGGTTGGCCTATAGACATTTTTCCCTTGACAGTGCCAAGGAATAGGTTTACAGTGTAGACAATACGTTCTACACACGATCCCACACGAAAGGAGACCACGATGTCACAGGATGTGAAGGACACCACCTTCCAAGGACAGACCAGGCTTCAACTGAAGAAGCTGGTCAGGGCCATGGACCTGAAGGTCATGAAGAAGGATGACGCCACCAAGCTGGCGGAGAAGGCGCTGGCCCATTTGGCGGAGAACGAAGACGCCTATGAAAAGCTGGCGGATGACCTGAAGGGCGTGGCGGAAGCTATCGGCTTCACGGCGGACGAAGAAGAGGAAGAGGAAGAGAACGGGAACGGCGCGGAACAAACCCAGGCCCCAGCGGCTCCCAGCGGGGATCAGCCGTCCTACCTTCTGAACGCGGACCAACTGAAGAAGGCCCTGGACAAACAGGCGGAGGCGGCCCAGAACGCTTCCACCAGCTACGTCCCCAGGCTCTACCTGAAAGACGGGGACTCCAAGACGGTCAGGTTCAGGGACAACACCCACATCACAGGGGTCTACTACCACGCCATCCAGATCAAGGGGCGCTGGTTCTATTTCGTCTGTGGTGAAGGCGTGGAGGTTCCTGACGCGGAGGCGGTCACCTGTGCGTTCTGTGCGGCTGGAGTCAACAGGTCCGTCAGGGCGGTCTATGAAGTCATTGACCGGACGGAGTGGACTTCCAAGAAGGACGGACAGACACACTGTCACACCCCCAGGCTGTTTGAAACCACTCAGAAGCTTCACCAGAACATTCAGAAGTTCGCTGACAAGGGCCTTTTGACTGGGCGGGATTTCGAGATCACCAGGAACGGCGTTCAACAGGCCCAGTATGTTCTGGTCCCTGACATGGAAGAGTCCCCTGAAGTTCCTGATGGGATGGACATTCCCCCAAGGCTTCGTGACAACCTGGGCGAATTCTACAAGCCCCTGTCCCAGGCGGAACAGTTGGCCAAGATAGCGGAGGCTGGACTGGCTGGGAACGTGGCGGAACAGGAGGATGTCTAGCCATGGCCATCACCATCCAGATCACACATGACCACGGCCAGGTGGAGAACCTGGCCAAGGACGTGGAGAAGTTCATCGTGGTCTCCCAGTCACCAAAGGGGACCACGGCGTTCAAGACCAACATCCAGGACTTGGGTCTTCTGAACCTACTTCTGGACGTGGTCAAGGACATGATCTTGTCCAGCGCCAAGGGTCAGGGCGGAGCCCCCAAAGGGAAGGTCATTCCTGTCAAGGGAGCCATCCCTGGGCTGAAGGTTCATAAACCGTGATCATCAAAACACCTGAAGAACTGTGGGATCTCCGGGAGCGGCTGGAAGACCAGCCCGCGTTCTCCATCGACACAGAGACCTTCCCCATCACCATCCCAGGGAAGAGATCTGACGCCAGGATGCTACCAAGGGCGCGTCTTAACATGGTCTCCCTGTGTTGGGGTGACGGGCCTGAATATCATTCATACGCTATCCCCCTGGCGGTCCAGTTCCCCGGCTTCCTTACCACGGACGCGGTCCTGGAGGTTCTAGGTCCGTTCCTTGGGGACCCCACAGTTCTGAAGGTTCTTCACAATTCCAACTATGATAACTACGTCCTGGGGAACCACAGGGTCCCCCTGGTCAGGATCTTTGACACCATGGTGGGCTGTTGGTGCCAGAATGAAAACAGGCCCAAAGGTCTGAAGGCCATGGGTCCCTTGGTCGGGCGCTACCAGACCCAGACCAGGGCTGTGGACTTCAAGAATGTGGACAAGCTGTCCGAATACGCGGAGCTGGACGCGGTCATCACCTGGGAGCTATACAAGGCTCTGACGGAAGGAACGTCCCCAGTGAAGGACGTGAAACACTTGAAGCTGACCCCAGTGGGGTTCATCCCCAGGAAAGGCGGACCCAACACTTCCGTCAGGGAACAGTTCTTCAGGGGCCAGGAGTCCCAGATATTGGAAGTGGTCCAGACCATGGAGCGGCGGGGGATCATGCTGGATGATGTCAAGATCAGCCGGGCGGCCTGGGAGATGGAGAACAAACTGGAGGAACTACACGGGGACATCCTGGTGGAGGCGGGCGGTCACTTCAACGTGGCGTCCAACCAACAGCTAGGAAACGTCCTGTTTGGTGAATTCAGGAAGCCTTGGGAGACGGGACGGAAGAAGGGGCTAGGGCTCCCCTGTATCGCCAGGACGGACAAAGGCCAGGCGAAGGTTGACAAGAAGACCCTGGCCCTGATCCAGGAATATCACCCCATGATCCCCAAGATCCTGGAACACGCGGCCCTGTCTAAACTCTACAACACCTACGTCAACACCAAGACGGGGCTTCTGTCTTACACGGATGACGGGAACGTCCTTCACACGTCCCTAAACCCTGTGGGGACGGTGACGGGCCGGTTCTCCAGTTCAAACCCCAACCTTCAGAACATTCCCAAGCGGGCGGACATTGGCTCCGTCTCCATCCGGTCCTGTTTCAGGGCGCGGCCAGGATACACGCTGATAGATGTGGATTACTCCCAGTTTGAACTGAGGATGATGGCCATCTTTTCCAGGGACGCCAGGCTGGTGGAGGTCTACCAGACGGACGGGGACATCCACCAGATGACAGCGGATGAATGTCATGTGTCCAGGCCCGTGGCCAAGGCCCTGAATTTTGGCCTGATGTATGGGCTGGGACCGGCCAACCTGGCCATGACCCTGACCGTGGAGGGGGAGCCCACGGAAGAGATGGTGGCCAAGCAATACATAGAACGGTTCTTTGAAACCTACTCCGGCGTCAGGACCTGGCGGCGGGAGTGGATTGAATTTCACAAGGTTGGCGGGTTCGTTCCGCTGATCACTGGACGGCCCAGGTCCGTGGAGAACCTGGAGTCACGTTCCCAGGACAAGAGGTTAGGGGCTGAACGTGAACTGATAAACAACACCATCCAGGGCTCCGTGGGAGACTGGATCAAACAGGCCATGATCCGCTGTCACCATGACAGGCGGCTCCGGGAGCTGGACACCCACCTACTTCTCCAGGTCCATGATGAACTACTGTTTGAAGCCCCTGAAGACGTGGCGCCGGAGGCGCGGGACATTATCGTGGACCTGATGGTTCAGGCTCCTGAAGGCGTCAGGGATCTCCCTGTCCCCATCAGAGTGAACGCGGAGCTGGGACCCAACTGGAAGGAGCTGACTGAAGATGTTGAAGCTGAAGGACGTGAAGAAGACCAAGAAGAAGGCGCTGAAGCGGCCTAGCAAGAAGAAGAAGATCCTACCCAAGAAGAAGACCACGGCGGAGGACTCCAGGCCCACGTCTGAAGTCAAGGCCCGCTACCGGTGCCGGGTCAAGGAAGAGCGGGAAAAAGCTGGTATCATGAAACAGGTGGACCTGGCCCGCCAGATCGGCGTCAGGCGTCAGTTCATCTTCCAGTTGGAAGAAGGGGAAATCTTCCTGTCTTCTCCCATGGCTCTGATCCTGTGTGAAATCTTCGGATGTAAGATGGATGACCTGTATGAAGAAATCAACTGACAACGCCATCCAGGGCCTTCTGGCCAACATGGAGAAGCGCTATGGACGGGGCGTCCTGGTCCAGGCGTCCAAGGCTGTCAGCCTGGACATCAGGCGGTTTCCCACGGGCTGTCTGGCTCTGGACTTTGCCCTGTGTGGCGGGTGGGCGGAAGGTCGGATGATTGAAATCATGGGGGCCTTCTCCACCTGTAAATCCACATTGGCCACGCTGGCCTGTGTGGAGTTCATGAAGAAGTATCCTGAAGCCTTCGCGGTCTACATGGATCTGGAAGGGTCCTGTGACAAGGTCTGGCTGGAGAAGCTGGGCGGGGACCTGGACAGGTTCGTCCTGGTACGGCCAGCGGGCGGTGAAGAAGCTGGGGACGCCATGGTGGAGATCCTACGGGACCTACGGAACACCAACGTCCCAGTCTTGGCTGTTCTTGACTCTATCGCGGCCATGGTTCCCACCAAGGAGACGGAGGAAGGGATGGACTGGGGCCAACCAGGGCTCCACGCCAAGCTGGTGACCAAGTTCTGTAGAAAGGTTCTGTCAGAGCTACGCCAGGACCTGATGGAAGAGAACCCACAGTTCACGCTCCTTCTGATCAACCAGGTCAGGGAGCGGGTGGGGGTCATGTTCGGAAGTCCAGAGATCGGGACGGGCGGACGGGCGCGGGAGTTCTTCGTGTCCCAACAGGTCAAGCTGACGCGGGAAGCCTTCGTCAGGAAGAAGGTTCAGACCCCCCAGAAGAAGGACATCCAGGAAACCATTGGCCTGAAGATCAAGTTCACGGTGTCCAAGAACAAAGCGGGCGGACCCCAGGACGAACGCGGCGGGTTCAGGTTCCACACGAAGCCCAGAGACGGGAACCCCAGCGGGACCATAGACAACATCACGGACCTGATTGACTACGGGCTCTACTACGGGGTCCTGGCCAAGGTGGCCTCCAAGCTGGAGTTCCAGGGAAAGTCACACACCCAGAAGGCGTTCAAGGAACTACTCCGGACAGATCCCAAGGTCTACGCGGAAGTCAGGAACGCTCTGATGGCTGTGGCGGTCGAAAGGTTCAGACAGTGAGCCCGTCCAGGTCACGGAAACATGAAGACAAGGTGATGAAGCGCCACGGCGGGCGGCGAAACCCGGCCAGCGGGGCGCTACCAGGTTGGAAGGGTGACGGTCAGACGGAGCCCCACCTGTATGAACTGAAATACACGGACAAGGCCAGCTACAAGCTGAAGCTGGCGGAGCTTCGGAAGATCGGCCAGGAAGCGCTGATCCACAAGAAGTCTCCCGTCTTCCTGGTCACCTTCTGTGAAGGGAACAGGGAGTTCAGCTATGTGATCATCCCTGAAGAGGACTTCTTGGAAATGAGGGACGGTGATGGCGGGACTACGTGAGATCAGGAAAGCGGCCAGGGAAGGAAGACAGGTCACCATCACCTACACCAAGAAGGGAGTGAAGGGGAAGAAGGGTTCAGCCAAGACGGTCAGGCGGAAGGTCTCTGTCTATGAAGACAAGGCTGGGAAGATCTGGGTGGACCACCACGGAAACACCAAGTCACTGATCAAGCGGAGGATCAAGGCGGCCAGGATCACGAAGACGAAGGCCAAGCCCCAGTTCCCCGTCAACATGTAAGGAGTCACGGATGTCACTGAAGGAACGTCTGGCTGTGGCCACGGCGGCGGAAAGCCTACTATCACCGGCCATAGCCCAGTTCATGGTGGACAATGAAATAGCCCTGAAGACAGGGGACATCACCAGACAACAGAATGAACAGGAAGAGCTGGCGTCCATCAGGGCCATCTTGGACGCGGAAGAGAACATGACCCCCAAGACGGTGAAGGGGTTTTCTCCGTCCCGTCTGGGGGCCTGTCCCAGGTCTATCTTCTTTGACGCCTTCCAGGCTCCCCCCGATCTGGAGAAGATGAGACGGTCCCCCCAGTTGGCTGAAGGGCTTATGAGGATGAAGAATGGGACCTTCACCCACATCAGGCTCCAGTCCATCCTTCACAGGATGGGGATCTTGGAGTCCTGTGAAGACAGAGCCCAGGGCTACGTGGATGACGTAGCCTACAGCGGGCGCTATGACGGGATCATCAAAGTCAAGAAGGGAACCTGGCCTTCCTTCCGGGGGGAACACGGGAAGCGCTACCTTCTGGAGATCAAGTCCGCCAATAACAAGAATTTCTGTATGAAGGCGGGCGGAGCCAAGGACCAGTTCCACAGGCTCCAGCTACAGGTATATCTCCACCTTCTTGGCCTGGAAGAGGGAATTCTACTCTACGAAAACAAGGACAACCAGAAGCCCCATGATGAAGTGGTAGTCTACGATCCGGTGGAGCTGGAGCGGGCGGTAGAACTGACCAGGGAGTTCAACGCCATGGTGGGGAACAGGGCGTTCCCACCCAAGCCCAAGAAAGCCTACTGTTTCACCTGTGAATATGAATATCTCTGTAGGGGCGGAGACAAGCTGGAGGAATTTCTGAATGGCCTTCCTGAAAAGACCACCCAAAGGACCAAACACACCCAGTCCAGGTCAAGATCCAATACACGAAAGGGTTCTGGTACAGGTCGGAAAAGACGGCTTCTGTTTGCCCCTAAAGCCTGACGGTGACAACACCTGGCAAGATGTTCCCCAGGATCTGACTGGGATTTCCTACAAGGAGCTGGGGGACAGGGCGGCCTACATGTCAGGGTGGCTGACCTACGCGGAGACCAGGCTGGCGGAGGCGTCAGACAAGGTGAAGACGGCTACCACGGCTCTGAAGGAGCGGGAAGCCCAGCTACTGAAGACCATGGAGAAGGCGGACACCAGGGACAAGTGGAAGTTTGATAGGCTGATACACGCGGACAAGACATGGAAGGCCAGGAAGTTCAACCTGGACGTGGCGGAGGCCACCAAGGCGATGATGGCCACCATGGTCAGGCGGTTTGATAACAACTATGGAACCCTGTCACGGGAGATGACCAGAAGGGGAAAGACCTTCTATCAGGCGGAATAATGCCCACCTATTGGACGGAGAATTTCACGGTTGAAGAGTTCACCTGTCCCTGTGGATGTGGACTGTGGTCTGTGTCCCTGGACCTGGTCAGGGTTCTTCAGGATATGCGCTATGACATTGGGCGTCCCATCTACATCTCCCAGGGCGGCGGGATCAGGTGTCTGGAGTATAACGCTTCCCTTCCCAGATCGTCCTCCCGATCCCAACACCTACTGGGACGGGCGGCGGACATCAACGTGGAGGGCTGGGACGTGGTCACGCTTTGGCGCTACTGTCTTCTGGAACCCAGGTTCACAGGCTTGGGTTTCTACCTGTCCCACGTCCATGTTGACATCAGACCAGGTCCAAGGGTCTACTGGAGTTCACGCTGATGGCTACGTCTGACAACTGGAAGCGGGCTGAACGGACGGTAGCGAAGTGGTTTGACGCTGTCAGGATCTCCCTATCAGGGTCAAACAACCAACAGGCCCACACGAGTTCAGACACGGATAGCGAAGAATTCTATATTGAAGTAAAATACAGACAAAGGTTCAGCGTCTTGACGCTGTTCCGTGACGTTTTACAGAAGGCGAATAAAGAGAAGAAGTTTCCGCTCCTAGCATTGGTGGAAAAGGGGAAACCTGGCTTCTTCCTGGTACTACGCCAGAAGGACCTGGATGAACTGGTCACGCGGGTCATCAACATGAGGATGAACCGGGCTCTTGACTTGGTTGAACAGGCCCTTCAGGACGAAGACACAGAACAGGAGGTCCCAACTAATGCCCAAGGAAGAGGAAGTCCAAGTGGATGATGTGAAGCTGTACCAGTTTCACAGAGGATCATTGAAGATTAGTGGAACCACCAAGTCACATTCAGCGGGGCGCTACGCGGCCAACCTTTGGAGGTCAGGGAAGCGGCCTGTTGACTTTGTCTACCTGGGTGGGAACGCTGGTCAACAGGCGGACAAGGCGGTCCACGCCATGATGATGGAGCTGGCCAAGCTGTTCAACATCATGGTGGCCTTCGTTCCCATGCGGGTCATGGTGAAGACGGAGCCAGATGAAGAAGGGAAGTCCTACGTCAAGGACGCCTTTGTGTGGCGGGCCATTCCATTGGATCAAGGAGTGAACGATGGGTAGAACAGCGACACTTCCAGCCAACATCTTCATGGGGATGACGGGAGCTGTCCAGGCGGCCAAGATAGCGGCGGGCCAGGGGGATGTGATCACCAGGGCTGACGTGGAGCGGGCGGCTTCGGATGTCATGAAGAAGGTGGAACAGGCCAGGCTGGTCACGGTAGTTCCCACAGGCCACCTGTCCGCCAGCCAGAAGGGGAAGCTGGCGTGGAAGACACGCCAGGAGAACAAACAGCGGGCCATCCGTGGACTTCCCAAGATCGGGAACGTGGCGGCCAGACAGAGACAGGCGGCGGTGAAGCGGGCCATCAGGGAACAGGCGCGGAAACAGAAGGCCAAGAAGAAGTCAGCCAAACAGCGGAAGTCCCAGGCCAAGAAGGCGGCGGTCAAGCGCTGGGACAGCTACTACAAGAAGAACCCCAAGAAGGAGCCCCCGAAACGGCGGAAGATGCGGCTCCAGAGGGAAAGGCGGGCGAAGGCCAAGAAGAAAAAGTCATAGGATGTTCACTCCATAGGGGGAAGGACGCTTCCGGGCGTCCTTCCCCCGCTCCCACACGAAGACACGAAAGGAACACACGATGAAGAGACCAGTGGACACCATCCTTCTACTATCGGGGGGACTTGACAGCGCTGTGGCGCTGTTTGAACTGGCCATCAGCGGACATTCCGTGGTCAGCGTATACGTGGAACACGGCCAGGCCATGGGGGAGTTCCGGCGGATAGCCATGGGCCAGGTCAAGGAGGCCAAGAAGATCTCCAAGGCTATGTGGTCCACGGATGAACGGACCATGAAGCTGGAAACGGTCAGGATCTCCGATCTTTGGCGCGGGTCCAATACCAGGCGGCTGACGGAAGAATATGGGATGTCTGACGGGACTATGTTGGGAAGGAACCTGGTCTATCTGGCTATCGCGTCCACCTTCGCGGCCAGATACCAGGCGGAAGACATAGTCATGGCGGTTCACCTGGAGGATGACACACCAGACACGGAAGCCCCTGTCTATCCTGATCAGTCAGAGGACTTCATGGAGGCGGCCAGGGACGCCATCAGTCAGGGGATAGGCGTGGAATTCAGTGTCACGTCCAACGTCTGGGGCTGTTCCAAGGCGGACCTGTTTGACGCGGCCCACTACATTGGGGTTCTGAAGACGGTGTTGAAGACGGTGTCCTGTATGTCTTACCACATCAGCGGAAAGCTGGACATGACCAAGCATGAATGGGGGCGCGGCTGTGGGACCTGTGAGTCATGCCAGATCAGGAGCCACGGGTGGGAGCTGTTCAAGGTCCGAAATGAGGAACGCGGCGTAGACATATGGGAGAACCAGACATGAAGATCTTCAAACACCTGAAACCCATAGCGGCGGCCCACAGACTGAAGGATGTCCCAGGCTGTCAGATGATCCACGGTCACACCTACAGGGTGGACGTGACGATCCACGGACCAACGGACTCTGACTTTGTGGTGGACTTCGGAGACCTTCGTGACCTGGACACGTTCAACAGGTGGGCCATGGATCACAGGCTGGTCTTGGACTACGCTGACCCCCTGGTTGACACGCTGGAGACCCACCTGGACGGGGAGGACTATGACCTGTTCCTGATCCCAGGGCCTCCCACAGTGGAGAACCTGGCCCGCTATTTCTGGTACGCCTACAGGGCGGTGAAGCTTCAGGATGTTCTTGGACATGAAGTCACGGTCTGGGAGTCCCCCACCACAGGGGCCACCTTCGGCGGGGAGGCCCCAGAGAACCAGGCGTTCAGGAATGAAACGGAACAGATGGTCCACGGGTTCCGTCAGTGGTTCCATCCTGAAGACCCCCCAGACTGAATTTTTCCCAGCGGGGAAAACCCTGAAGACAGTTTTCCCTTGACAGGAGTGTATACCTGTGTTATCGTCTGTTAACAAGAGTTCCGAAAAAGTGGGCTTCCCACACAAGGAGGAAAGATGAAGCCAGAAGAAGCGGTAGGTCTGATTGATGACGCCATTGGGATGTTGACGAAGGCCAGAGATGTCCTGACAGGGGACCACGTGTCCCCGGAGAAGGCTATAGGGGACAAACTACGGGTTCTTCCTCTTCAGTCAGAGCTGACCAAGATGAAGAAGGCGGAGCTGGTTGACCTGGCGGCCGGACTGGGGTTCCAGTTCAAGCCCAAGACCAAGGTCCCCAAGATGAAGAAGCTTCTGGGCGTCCTGGTGGGGGCCTATGAAGCGGACCTTGACTTTGACCCGGAAGAGGCGGACGCCAAGGAGGCCGGGGAGCTGGTTGGTGTGGAGCTGGAGGACGCGGACATGACGTTCCTGTTGTCAGAGATCTCTTCCAGGCTTGGGGAGATCCTGGCGGACGGTTCCACGGTGACGAAGCCAGACACGGAGGATGAAGAAGAAGATGAAGAAGACGATCCTGGACAGGATGATGGAGGCGCTGAAGGGGCGGACGGCGAAGCGGAGGAAGGTTCAGAGGAAGAAACGGAGGGGGACCAAACCTCTGGCGAAGAAGACCCTGAAGACGGAGATCAGGAAGAGGATGACGAAGAAGAGGAAGACCCGGAAGAAGAGGGGTCCGGGGATGAAGAAGAAGATGAAGAAGAGGACGATGAAGAAGAGGACGATGAAGAGGAAGAGGACGATGAAGAAGACGACATCCGTCTAGCCTTCGATTGGTCCCCCTTCCTGGACATGGCCAAGGCCATGGTGACGGATGATTTCAAGGACTCCCTGGAAGAGGCCAAGGAATGGTGGGTCCCCTCCCTTCCTGACGTGATCCAGGAAGACATGAAGGCGCTGTCTGACAAAGACCTGGTCATCAGGTTTGAAGCGGCGTTCTACGATGACAGCGGACTCCGCCATGACTGGGGGGAGGGATACCTTCATAACGGCTGTGGGTTTGCCAACGGTCTCCCCTTGGACGAACCCCAGAGTGAAGGTCCCTTTGTCTGGAAGGAAGAAGGGAAGGACGGGAAACCGGATCCGGCCTATGTTGGACAGACAGAAGGCCCTGACGGGACCCAGTATTTCGTGGTGACGGCGGACGGAACTGTGGACGAAGTGGTCCCGGTGGAGTAGGTCATGAAGCGGTTTTTGGCGGATGTATCTGAACGGATGGTCAACAGACAGGTGATCGTCAACCAGATGGGGCTGGCGATGTTGGCCGGACAACACATCCTCCTGAAAGGCCCCCCGGGGATCGGGAAGTCCATGTTGGCTTCCCTGGTCCTTGGGGGGATCAAGGGCGCGTCAGTGTTCAAGCTTCAACTGGCGCGTGACATGAGTCCTGACTATGTGTTTGGACCCATGGATCTTCAGAAATACAGGACCCAGGCAACTGTGGAACATAACACCACGGGGACCCTGGTGGACTGTGACTTTGGGTTTCTGGATGAACTGTTTGACGCACACCCGGGCCTCCTTCGGTCCATCCTGGAGGTCCTGAATGAACGGACCTTCAGCCGAAACACCGGGCGGGTCATCAGGTGTCCCCTGATCTCTGTGTTGGCCACTACCAACTACTACAAGCCAGAGCTGGCCACGGACGCGGTCATGGATCGGTTCCTGATCAGGATAGCCGTGGATGGGAAGATGTCCAGGACGGACCAGGTCAAGATGATGGCCCAGTCTATGGAACACAGGCCCATGAAGCGGATGTCCTTCAGACAGTTCCAGGCGGCCAGGGCGTCAGTGAAAAAGGTTCACCTGTCCAGGTTCACCATGAACCACGTGGCGGAGCTGTTGGACAGGTGTCAGGACGCCTACCAGGTGATCTCCCCCAGGCGGAGAGTCTGGTGTCTGGACCTGATGAAGGCCCACGCCTGGCTCCGTGGTGACAACGTGGTCACAGGCGTGGATCTGTCGGCGCTCTGTCACGCCATCGTTCCAATGGGAGGTAGTACGGCGGACTTCTGGAAGCTTCTGGAGTCCGTGGCCAAGAAGATGGGCGCGGAAGACAAGGTCTACAACAATGTCAGAGGCGCGGAAAGCCTTCTGGGGAAGTTTAGGCGCTCCTTCGCTACCCACAAAGCTGACCCCAAGTGGCTGAACGAAGTCAGCCAGAACCTGGTCAGGCTGGAAGCCTACTACTCTGGACTGGCGGCCCAGTCTTTGGGACCTGAACTGGATGAACGGGTGGCGGCCATCGTGGACACCATCCAGAAACTGAGAGAAAAAGCCACGGACACGCTCCGTGAAAGGGTGACCCATGGAAATAGTGGACGGACAGACCACCCCACAGGAACAGGAAAAAGCGGAAGAGTTAGGCGTTCAGTACGGCGTGGAAGGATCTTTGTTCATTGACCTGTTGAACTACAGGCGTGGAGAACGGATCAAGTCCAGCCAGGAACTGGGCGTCTTCATGGGACCCCAGTTCACGGAATACTGTCAGCGGCGGGAGCTGATTTCATCCTTGGAGGAAACCCCCTACTGGGACAAGGTCAGTTCTGACTCCATCCTGGACGAAGCTGAACAGCTTGTAGGGGTCATGTTGACCCTGTCCAAGATCAGGCGGATCAAGACCTGTGAAAGCTGTAACCTTCAACATCACTGTCTTTTCGGAGCCCACATAGCTGTGGCGCGGCTGGATGACACCACCTATCCGGACAAGCTGGTTCATGAGGACTGTCCGGACCCCCCGTCAAAGGGCCTGATCTCCTTGGTGGGCTACGGGGCTGACTACCTGAACAAACTGTTTTCCAACGCGGCCCAGGCGGGCTTCCTTGGAGGCGCGGCGAAGGTCCAGCCCACCAAGATCCTGGACGCCATCATTCCAGGAGGCGTCAACGCTCCCATGGACCCCAAGGTGGAAGAAGAGCTGAAGGAGCTGTTTGGGGTCGGGAAGGGCGGTGATGACGAAGATCAGGGCCAGCCTGGAGGCTTTGGCGGCGGAGGACCGGCTGGAAAAGGGAAGGCCCCGGCTACGTTCACGGGTTCGTCCTTCCTGGGAGCTGTGGAAAGGGTGGCGGCCAGGCTGGACGCCAAGATCCTGTCCATCCTGGATATAGTGACCTTCGTCAAGGGAGTTCTGAACAGTCACGAAGACACCCAGCGGAATAGGACCCCCACGCCAGCGGATGATGAAGATGTGACCACCATCACGGACATCTCCCAGGCTGTGGACGCGCTCCCCAGGGAACAGGCTATGGATGATGATGTCTTCTTCCAGAAGATAGCTGACGGGACCCTGATGGTGAACGAACACCAGGAGAACGTGGGAAGGCCCCTACTCTATCTTCTGGTGGACGTGTCAGGGTCCATGATGGACTCCATCTCTGTGAAGACACGCCAACAGCGGGGCGGCTGGACCCTGTCAAAGGGCGGCTTTGCTACGGCGTTCTCCCTGGCCTTCCTGGCGGACATCCAGGAGAAGGACGGCGTGGCCTTCCTTCGGACTTTCGCGGGGAGCCCTGGGAAGCTTTACAAGGCCAAGACGGAAGCGGGCTTCTCTCACATTGGGCGGCTCCTTGGGCTGTCAGATTTCAACGGAGGCGGGACGGCCATAGACACGGCGCTGAAGCGGGCGGTCAAGGACATCACCAAGGCCAGGGAAAAAGAAGACTCTGACCTGGGGCGGGCCAAGATCCTTCTGTTGACGGACGCGGAACAGGGGCTACGGCCTGAACAGCTTCCTGACTTCAAGGACATAGAACTACACGTCATTCAGATGTCTGACGCCACCTGGCACACAGGGGAGGAAGACTGGGTGGATGACACGCTGTTCAACGCGGCCACCAGCTACTCCATCATGAATTCCGCCACGTCTGACCTGGCGGACATTGTGACCACGGTGAAGGGACGGGACTGACATGTTGTTTACACTAGCCAAGATCAGAACCAACCAGGGCGCGGGCGTCTTCTGTGCGGCCACGGCCTACCTGTCTGACGTTCAGGAGGTCAGGCGGGCTGTGGTCGGCCGGGACCTGTCGGACTCCTGGGCGGCCTTCCAGAAGAAGGGGAAGGGCTACGTCTTTCACCCAGGGCGGAACCCAACCATGGATGACAGGCTGTTCACTGTGGACAAGATCTTCTGTGAACGGGACATTCTGATGGCCATGGGGGAAACCATGTCCATGGGAGCCATGGCCCAGGGATGGAAGATTGACAAGAACTGGCGGCGGACCAACGCTGGGAAGAACTGGCTAGGAAAGGACGAAGACACAGGGGACGCGCTCCTGAAGATCGTGGACACCAACGGTCTGGTCTTGGACTTCTACAACCCCAACAGGCGGCGGATGATCTTGGACGGGGTCCCTGAAGCCAAGGAGTTCCAGGCCATGTCCCTGTTCAACCTGGACGTGAACGTGGACTTTGACTCCTTCCTGGAGTCCCTGAAGGACGCGGACGCGGAGGTCTTTGACAGTCCTGAAGCCCTGGCGGCCCACTACTGGAAAGTGGTGGACGGGGTGACCCAGGACCACGCTTTCCCAACCAGGCGGAGGCGGCGGAAGGCCGGGGCTCCAGTGGAGCGGCCCAAGGTAGAAGAGCCCAAGCCTGATCCACCAAAGCCCAAGAAGGAGCCCAAGAAGGCGGACCCAGCCCCCAAGGCTGGAGCCACCCCTGACGATCTACGGACGGCCACCATGAACGGGATCAAGATGTCCCCCAAGGTGAAGAAGGTCATGGAGGCGTCCATAGCTTTGGTAGTAGAAGGACAGACCAAACAGAAGGAGGAAGAGCTGGTCCAACTGACACGCGGGCTGACCCCCCAAGAATTCAATGAATTCCGTGATGTCCTACACAAGACAGGAACAGAAGTCAGAAAGGCGAAGAAGTGACCCCTCTGTTGTGGGCGGACAAGGTGAAAACGGAGACGAAAGCGAAGACCCCCAAACCCAGGCCCAGGCGGATGAAATACGTCAGGCGGGCCAGGGACCAGCGGGGACGGACGTTCCCCTGGGCGAAGAAGACCCAGAAGACTACTACACGCTGGGACTCCAAGAATGACGGTTCCATCCTATGCTGTGAGATGTGCGGAGTCCCCACCAACTCCCTGGAGCGGGTGTGGGTGAACGCCTTCTACATCCCTGACGGAAAGCTGAAGAAGGCGGGCGTGGACTGGAAACCTACCCATTTCATGGTCTGTGTGGAACGCTGTTCCAAGCGGCTGGTGAAGATGGGCGGACTGATTGACGAAGACACGGAGGACTGAATGGACAGAATGATCTTGGAGCTGTGTCTGTGTATTTGTGCCATCTTCATCACTGGCCTGGTGATGGCGTTCTGTATCACGGCTGGTGTGGGACTCCTGAAGATCCTGGCCATGATGGCGGGCGTGGACCTGGAGGAAGAAGAGGACGAAGACACCCAACCTGAAACCATCAGCCATCCCTTGGCCAACTGAGGACGGAACATGACGCGGATCTTCTTTGGCGGGTGTGATGAAAAGTTCTACTTTGACCTGGTGACGGAGTACAGGGTGGACGCGGTCCTGGTCAGCTACTGGAAGATGAGGGAAAGACCGGACATCATAGTCCAGCGTAAGGAAGCCAACCCAGACGTGGACTTCATGGTGGACTCCGGGGCCTACACGTTCCAGAAGAAGGGGCGGGAGTTAGACACGGATGACTTCAAAGCCTACCATGATGAATATCTGTCCTGGCTGGAGAAATACCAGGACTACATCTACACGGCTGTGGAGCTGGACGTGGAGGAATGGGTGGGCCTGGACCAGGTCATGGAATGGTGGGACACCTACACCCACCTGAAGATCCCGGTCATCCCTGTGTTCCACCCCCAGCGGGGGATGGCGGTCTGGGAAATGATGTGTCAGCGGTTCCCCTACGTGGGGCTGACCAAGGGCCTGGACCGGGCGGACGTGGAGAACCTGATGACCGTGGCGCGGGCCTTCCTGACGAAGGTCCACGGCTTTGGGATCACGGATGACTGGTCCCTGAAGAAGGGCTACTACTACACCACGGACTCCACCACCTGGAAGACCACGGAACGCTGGGGCTGTCTGTACTACTGGCACGATGGGGAAGAGAAGGTCAAGACCTTGTCCAGACACCGTCAAGATGACTGGGTCCTGATGAAGGAAGAGCTGGAAGAGGAAGGGCTGGACTGGGCCAAGATAGCCAACAGGGAGAAGGCGGCGCTGTCCAGATCGGCCCTGGTGGCCTACACAAAACTCCAACACTGGTTGGATGAACAGCGGGTCACCACACCCTACTGGGAGTTCAGGCTTCCCACAGGCCCCCTGACGGATGATGAAGTCTATGAATGGGCGTCCAAGTTCCGCTGGTACGCGGTCAAGGACCCTGAACAGCGGCGGGCCTACGTGGAGATCATCCAGGCTCTTCAGAACGGCCAGAAGCCCGTGGACTGGGATGATGAAGATGTCTGTTCTGTGGTAGCCTGGTTACTACAGGAACAGAAGATAGAAGAGATCACCCCCCGGGTGATCATGAAGATGAATGGCGCTCTAAAGCCCAAACTACGGAAGCGGCTTCTGGTCCCTACGCTGGAAGAGCGGAAGCCACAGACCCAGGAGGTCACCATGACCACCTGGGAGGAACTGGAGGGATGATCATGGGTCTATTCAACAGGAACATCATGGGAAAGCTTCTGAAGGCTGTGGGTGACTACCTGATCCCTTGGCTGAAGAAGTGGCTGGAGAAGGAACAGGAGAAATATGAACCCTGTGAAGTCTGTGGGTCCAAGGACCACCGGACCAAGGACCACCCCCCTGATCCTATCGAATTCTACCCCCCTGAAGGACCTGTCTATGACGGCGCGGCCCTGACGGAGGGACACCCAGGCTTCATCCTGGCCACGGAGAACTACGTGGCGGGCTACATCAACGGACGGGATAAAGGCGCGGGTCTGTCCTTCGTTCATGTCAAGTTTGTCAACCCTTCCACGGGTCAGGTCATGCTGGTGGACTACAAACACCTGGAGCCCAGGAACACCCAGAAGAGTCCTGATCAGCCCTACTGTGTTGGACCCAACGGGGCCACCAACTGGACGGACAACGGGGACCACCCAGGGGAGAAGAAACCCTACCTGTATATCACCAGGGTGGCGGCCAAGGAAGCGGGAACTGACGGGACTATGCGCGGTCTGATCTGGGTCCCAATGCCCCATTCAGGCTCCTGGAACGTCTACGTGAAATACAGGGCCACGAACCACCGGGGGACGGGCTATGTGGGCCTGATCACCAAGGCGGGAGAACAGCTACACGTCAAGCTGTGGCGCTGGAACCAGCGGGGTGACACGGGAGCCTATCCGGAGATCCAACTGGGGTCCAACCCTGTCATCTTCAACGGGAGTCAGTCATGAACGTCCAGGCGGCGGACCTACACTTCCAGGGGTTCAAGCGGGCCAGTGATCAGAACCCCCTGGCCCTTGACTTCTGTCAGTGGGTCCACGCTGAAGGCCACCGTCTGGGACTCCTGGGGGACGTGTTTGACCTGTTCCCCCACACCTACGTCAAGACGCTCCAGGAATATGAAGAAACCTTCCACCTGTTGGCCACGTCCCAGGTGGACTTCATCCCTGGAAATCATGACTTCGGGATCACCCACCTGGACAGGCTGTTCATGTGGGACATCACGGAGCCAGGGGAGTTCATTGACAGCCAGGGGCGGAGATGGTGGAGGGAACACGGCCACGAAAGGGACCCGATCTGGGGAGCTGGCGGCGTCTTTGACGTAAACACCTCCAAGGGCCTGAAGGCGGCCCAGGCGTTCCTGTCCACGGCGGTAGCTTTGGAAACGCTCTTCCCCATGTTGGACCAGCGGGCGGTTCAGTTGGCCAACTGGATGGTGGACCAGGTGTTCCCCTGTGGGGAGCGGCTGACCTGGGAACACTACGCCAGGACGGCCATGGAGAAGTTCACGGAAGGCTACTTTGGCTACATCTGTGGCCACACACATGAAGTCTGGGATTTCGTGTTCCCCCAGGGCCAGCGGATGATGAACCCAGGAGGCTGGACCAGGGAAGCCTGTTATTTCGTGGACCTGGACACGGACCACGTCTACAGGTTCAACGGTCTAGGGGACATTGACCAGACCAACCAGTTCAGAAAAACGCTGACCTTTGAAGAAGCCCAGCGGCTTCAGGCGGCGGCGTAGAAGGCCAGACATGGAAGAAACGAACACACAACACGGACCCAAGCTTCTGAACCTGAAGGAAGCGGCTGACCAGATGGGCGTCCATAAGATGACCGTCTACAGGATGGTCAAACGCGGGGACATTCCATCCTTCAGGATCGGGAAGAAGAACATCAGGGTCTCCCAGACGGATGTGGAAGACTACATCCAGACACGTAGACAGTAAGGAGGACAGGATGACACAGGACAGGCGGCCCATGGGGCCGGTGTTAGGCGTGGCCATCACGCTGGCGGTGTTGGCGGTATTTGCGGCCGGGTTCTACGGCGGGATGAAATACGCTGGGCGGAAGGCTCTTCACACACAGATCCTTCTTCCCTGGGAGCTGGAGCCCTGGGACCAGGTCCAGCTATCCACGGCGCTCCTGATCAACGCGGTCCAGGACGGCGGGGCGGAAATTGCCATCAAAGACCAATACACGGCGGAAGAGCTACTGGATGAACAGGTGGCGGACATCACCACGCCATCCCCGGCCCCCACGGAAGGCGGTCAGTGATGGCTATCAGGAAGACGGCCTACTACGCCAACCTGGTGGACGGGGCTGTGGTGGACCCTGACTGGACCTTCGCGGGAGCCACGCGGAAGGAGCGGTCAGCCTACACCCACGGGTTCCACAGATACCCAGCCAAGTTCATCCCCCAGTTGGTAGACAAAGCCCTGGAAGACTACGGCCCTGGGAACAGGGCGGCTCTGATATTTGACCCCTTCTGTGGGAGCGGGACCACCTTGGTCTGTGGGCTCCTGAAGGGCTATTTTTCGGCGGGGGCGGACATCAACCCCTTGGCCACGCTGATCACTGAAGTCAAGGCGCGGCCAATAGATCCAGAGAAGCTGAACCACCGGTTGAAGAAGGTCAGAGGTTGGGTGGGGCGTCCGTCCCCGTCACCCATTATTCCAGAACGCCATGAAGAGCTGATCCTTCGATGGTTCCCCCAGGAGAACATCTACAGGCTGGGACATCTTCTTGGGAACATCATGACTGTGGATGACCCAGAGATCCAGATGTTCTTGAAGGTCTGTTTCAGCCACATCCTGAAACCAGCGTCCAGGTGGTCCAACAGTTCCACCAAGCCAGTGAAGGACAAGGAGAAGCGGATAGGGAACGCGGAAGAGCTGTTCCTGAAACACCTGGACTACATGGAGGCGGGGATGGCGGCCTACTGGGACGCGCTCCCTTCGGGGCTCCGGGCGGGTCACCTTGGGGCCTACCAGACCATCCCCAAGAGTCCCTGGTTGACGGGCTGGCCCCAGGGGCGGGTGGACACCATCGTGACATCTCCTCCCTACTGTACGTCCTATGACTATCTGTCCATCCACCAGCTATCCATAGCCTGGCTGGATCTGAGCGGGACGGACTCCCAGGCCAAGGCCCACTACATTGGGTCCAACTGTCGGCCCAACGTCACGTCCACGATGAAGCCCAACAGTTCCCTGGCGCGGCTGATAGTCAGGAGGCTGAAGGACAAACATGTTCACACGTCCCAGGCTGTGTCCCAATACTACCTGGACATGTGGGAGACCTGGCTGGCCATGTCCCACATCCTGAAGCGGGGCGGCCACATGGTCATAGTCATAGGTGACACCACGCTGAAGGGAGTGAAGATCCAGAACGCGGCTGTGTTCTGTGAGATGATAGAAGACCTGGCGGCCATGGAGCTGGTCAGGGTCTTCAAGCGGGAGATCCCTTCCAAGCTTCTCCCGTCCACCAGGAACCCCAAGACGGGGCGGTTCTCCAAGGCCAGGCCAGGGGCCAGCCAGACCTACCCCACGGAGATGGTCCTGGTGGCCAGAAAATCCTGAAATCTTGTCTCTTTTTCCTTGACAAGATTTCCGCCCCGGGCTATAGTAGTGACATAAGACGAAATTTTACACTGAAGGAACGTCTACATGGCGAAGACCCCAAGCTTCAAGGAGATCCGGTCAGACCTGAACAGGCGCTACGTCAACAGGCTGGAAGAGGCCATGATGGACGTGGGGATCAGTACCAAGGCGGAGCTGGCGCGGATCGTGGGAGTCAGCTATGGCTCTGTCACCAAGGGCTTGAAGACGGGTTCACTGATGAACATCCACATGGCGCTCCAGATAGCGGACGCGCTGGAGATCTCCTTGGATGAACTGTTTGGAGTTCCTGTAGACCAGGCTTCAGGCGTGAAACCACCCAAGAAGTTCTCCAGGACCATTTCACGGTCCCAGCTACTGACAGAAGAGAAGAGGCCCAAGCGGCGGGTCATCAGGAAACCCACCAAGGGGAAGGACAATGTGTGAACGTATTGGATGTAGAACAGATGACGGGCGCTGTGTAGCCAAGATCAACAGGAACATCCCTTCACGCCAGCAACATCTCCAGGAGGTCCTGGCGTGGACGGACCCGTCCTGTCTACCCTTCGTCAAGGTCAAGCGGTATGATGAAAGGTGTGACCTTCCGCTAGACCAGAGAACCGAAAGGGGCCAACATGTCACTTCCCACAACTGAACAGGTTAAAACATCCCTGGAGAACGGGACGCTCTTGGAGGACTACCCCCTTCCTGACTACGAAACCAAGGGAAACGGGGTCCCCTATGACCTACGGCTGATCCCTCAGATCATGGAGGCATTGGAAGAGCTAGACCCACACCAGTCTTCATAGACACCCTAGTCACACGTCACACTGAAACGAACACGGAAAGGAAGACCACATGGCGGAGCTGTTAAGCTACACGAAGACGGTTGACGGGAAAGACGTGGAACTATCGTTCCACGCGGACGGACAAGGCGGCCCGGTGAAATGTCGGGTCCACGTGGACAGGCCCAGGAAGGATCTGGACCTGGAGATCACGCTTCCGGCTGGAGCGGGGGAGCTGAAGGCGGAGGTCAGAGACCTTCCCAACGCCACCCCCATGGAGGCCAAGGCGTTCTCCTTGAATGTCAAGGACTTCTTTGACATGGAGGTCCTGAAGGACATCCTGGAGTTCATCGTGGGGATCATCCAGGACCTTCTGGATAAAGACGCGGAGCTGGGGGAACCCACGGACGCGGAAGAGCCCCAGGAGGCTGAAGAGCCCCAGGAGGAAGAGCGCCAGGGACTCCCTGACAACCAGGCGAAGGTGGACGGTCCCCTTCAGGATCAGTTCCAGGCTTCCGTAGGGAACCAGGGCCTGGACAGCTAAACCCAAACCCAAGAACCCCCACGCGGAGAAAGGACTGACTTTGTCAGACACTACACAAACCAAGGCCCAGCTATTGGAGACGATCCAGGAGCTTGAAGCCAAGGTTCAGGAGCTGGAAGACACCAACGCCAAGGCCCTGGAGGCCAACCAACAGGTGATGGTCCATCTTCAGACGGAGAACCAGGCGGCCAGGGACACCAAGGCCAAGCTGGTAGCGGCTGAACGGACCATTGAAGAATACCGGTGGCTGTCCAGGATGTTGGCGGGCGGGGAAAAGCCTTTCCACAGGCTCCCCAACCTGAAAGAAACCCAGATCAAGGCGGACTGAAGTGGACTTTTGGATCATCTTGGTCAAGCTAGGACTTGGAGTAGGGGCCTTCGGGCTCCTACTCCTTCTATTCCTCCACGCCAACGGCGTGGGGGCGGAGGAAAGGAGGCGGAAGGATGCCTGAAAAGACCTATCTGGTGGTCTTCGCGGACGGACGGAAGGCTGTCTACGTTGAAAGTCAGATCACAAGCCACAAGGACCCGGACCTGAAGGACAAGATCATCAGCGGAGAAGCTGAACTGTTCTACCACGATGACGCCACGGGCTGGGCGGTGTATGACCCCTGTTTTGAAGAAGGGGACTCTGTCTGGGCCAGTTGGCCAGGATCGTTCTGTAAACCATGGAACAGGTGAACACAAGGCCCCATAGTCCAGTGGATAGGACACATGGTTTTCACCCATGTAGCGGCGGGTTCAATTCCCCCTGGGGCTATCCTGAACACGAAACGGGCCAGAGGCCCAACACGAAGGGAGAAGAAGGTGGAACTGTATGAAGTCTTGAACCCGTTACTGGTCCCGGTTCTGTTCGCCATCGTGGCGCTGGGGATCGTGACAGTGATCCTGACGGCTTGGGTGTGTGGCGTGAACAGGCGCTATGTATCCTCCACGATCATAGGGGAAACCATGCGGGACTCCAATGATGACCTGTGGACGGTCACGGAGCTGACTTCCGAAACGGTCCCCGTCACGGCGGCGGTCACCTTGGTCTTCGGATGTACCCCTGACCAGGTGGACACAGACCCCAGGTTCCCAGGTGTTTGGTTCCTTCCCCAGGGCGTGGAGGTAGACCAGATAGAAGTCCCAGTCCTGGAGGACCAGGAGGACGAAGAAACGGAGGAATAGATGTCCAAGATGGCTATCTGTGAACGCTGTGGACGGGAGTTCAAGCTGGCCAGCTTGACGCGGAAGGTGTGTCCCGATTGCAAGCCCTACGCTCCCAGGACCAAGTCCGTCAAGCCCCCTGTGAAGGGGGAGCGGATCAGGATGTGTCTGGAGTGTCAGGAGGACAAGAACCTGGACGAATTCAGGCGCGGCCAGAAACACTATCAGGTCTGTAGGTCCTGTTACCAGGCGGCCCAGCGGAAGGACAAGCTGAACAGGTGGCTGTCTTTGATTGACCTGTTGGGCGGGTCCTGTTCCGTCTGTGGCTATGACAAGTCAGAGAAGGCGCTGAAGGTCAAGCTTCCCAACGGGGTGGCGCTTCGATATAACGCGCTATTCAAGAATGGTCCCAGGGGTCCCCACGCTCCTGTGGATGGGAACCTGATCTGTCTGAACTGTTTGGCGGAGGAACGGGACCATGAAGATCCAACTGGATGAACTGAAGAAGATCCTGGGACGCTACGCGGCGGCCCTGGCCCAGAGTCATCAGAGCTACGCGGAACAGACCAAGTCAGGGGAAGCGCTCCACCCGGCGTCCTGGCTCTACGAAGTGGGAACGCTGATAGGCGGGGCTCTGTTCCTGGCCTTCATCCGGTGGCGGATGGACCCCACGGACACGGCGGCTTCAGATCCTGGGGACCTGGTTAGGACCGTGGTTCAGTCCTACGTGGACGAAGGACGGCCCATCCATCCAGTCATCCCCCACATGTTGAACTACGCCACTACCATGTTCAGCAAAGAACCCAAGGAGTGTCAGGCGGCTGTCCAGGAGGCCATCTATGTGATGATGATGGAGGCTGGCGCTATCCACGAAAAGGCGGGCTATCCCCGGCCACCTGACCAGGAGACCACGCGGAAGATCATAGGACAGGTACTGACCCCCAGCATGAACTGAAGGACAGGAGGACAGGATGATGGTTCCAGAGGGAGTTGACAAAGAAGCGGCCAGGACGGCCCTGAAGGATATACTGTTCAAGATGATGACGGACTTTTCCGTCCAGGAAGCCCAGATCATCAACAATCTGGCGGCCCCAATGGACTACGGACGGCTGTCTGGCCAACTGTTTGGAGTGGCCAAGTTTGTGGCCTTCAGACTGGGCGTCCAGACGGCTGAAGGGCTGGACGAAGTTGTGACCACGGCCTACACGGCCTTCCTGGAACACATTGACCAGGAGAAACATGAACCCCTGGTTCACTTTTCCAGGGCCTATATGGCGGCGGACGCGGAAGAAGCCAGGAGCCACCTGGAGAAGGCCACGGAAGCCCAGATCAAGATGATGACGGGTCCCATGATCGTACAGGAGCCCCAGGCGGACCCAGCGGAACCACCCAACTGAAAGGAAGCCAACATGGCAAAGAAAGCCCCCAGACGGAAGACGGCCGGGAAGGCCAGACCAGCCACCCCCAAGAAGGCGGCCAAGAAGAAGACCACGAAGAAGTCCACGAAGAAGGCGCTCCCCATCGACATCAGGAAGGGCGAAGAATACAAGGCCAACCTGATAGAGGTCATTGAAACCCACGCGGTCAATTTCGCGGAGGCGGTCACGGAAGGCGGCGTCCTGTCCAGGGCGGACTCCATGATGAAGGTGGGCTGTGTGTTCGGCTTCGGGTCTCTTGGCTCCTTCCTTCTGGGGATTGAAAGTGATGAAGAGGCGGAACGCTTCACCCAGTATGTCATGGAGGTCTTCCTTCAGGGGCTGGGGAAGGATGTTGACCCAAGGATCACAGAGCTGGCCAGGGCGTTCACAGAGCCAGACGAAGAAGTCAGGGAACAGATCCTGATGGAGGCGGGCTATCGTGGAAGAACACACACAGAAGAATGACGGCGTGAACTGGGAGCTGGTGGCTACCCAGGCCAGAGAAGAGAATGACACGCTGAAACAAGAAATAGACTCCCTGAAGAAACAGATGGAGTCTATAGTGGACCAGGACGAACGGCTGAAGGCGGACCATGACGCGGCGGTAGATGAAAGGAACCGTCACCTGAAGGCCCTGGATGAACGCGGTCAGCGGATAGCCACGCTTGAAGAACACGTGGCCAACCTACAACGGGAAAAGAGGGAGCTGAAGGACAGGACAGGCTATTTGACCAAGGAGCTGGAAACGTCCAGAGCCAAGGGCGTGGAAACGGGCGTCCAGGCTGAAGAGCGGGCCAGGTCCATCCAGGACATCAAAGACGTGGTCAAGATCTTGGGAAGTCACCATGGCAAAGATCTTTGACATGGCCAGGGGCCTCTTCAAGAGGACCCCGAAACCGGAGAAGCTGGAACCCGTCCAGGACCAGGCGGCGTTCCAGGCGGAGCTGGACAAGGACAGGGAAAAGCTGGAAGCCTACGTGGAAAAGATGGCCCAGCGGCCAGCGCTCCCCCCAGAACCTGAAACGGTCAAGCTTTGGCCGGTCAGTGACGTTCACGCCTACTCCTTCAAGGAAGAGGAAGAGAACGCCAAGGCTCTGGAGATCCACGCCAAGGCGGTAGCGGAGGCCGCGTCCCGTGGGGAGACCTTCACGCTGATGGGGGACATGGTGGCCCCACCGGTGGCTGGAGGAAGACAGACAGGAGCTGATGTGGACAACATGGCGGCCAGTATGAACAGGATCAGGTCCCAGTTGGGACCAGGTCCAGGACAGGATCAGAGGCGTCAAGGGAACTGTGAATTCTGCGGGAAGCTGGTCTACTACAAGGCCATCAACACCGTGGCCTGTTCCAAGTGTAAACGGATCACCTGTGGGGAACACCAGGTCCCCAGGGTGGATCACAAACAAGCCCACAGGCGGGTGTGTCCGTCCTGTTTCGCGGATGAAGTGGTGATGGCCCTTGTCTAAGTTCAGGACCATGTCAGCGGGGAAGAAGCGGGCCAAGGGCCTACACAAAGTCCTGGCCATGGCGGAGATGGTCCAGGAGAACTACCCCTGTGAATTCTGTGGGGTCGGCTATGGGAAGCTGGGACCTGATGAACCGGAGTCCCTGATGAAGACCTGTCCCATCTGTAAGAAGTTGACCTGTCCTGATCACAGAGCCCCCATCCTGTTCAGGATGAACAGGCGCGGCTACCCCATGAAGGGGAAACAGTGTGTCACCTGTTTCATCACGGAGATCACCATGATCCTGGAAGGTCACTATGTCACTGTGGAACGCTTGGTGAACAGAGGGAAGGGTGAAGAGATCATCTACACCTACCTACCACAAAAGGGCTTCGCGTGAAAATGGTTTACGCGATAGGTAAACGAAAATGAGAAGTAGACACGGACCAGCTACACCCTACACCCACCAAGCTTCCCGTGGGGACCCCTGGGCGGCCTGTGAGGTTTGCGGAACCCACGTTCAATCCAGTATGACTTCCTGTGGGGCCTGTGGGAAGAAGGTCTGTCCTGACCACAAGTCCATGTCCCTGTGGGCCAGTCAGTGGATCTGTACCAGTTGTTTCTGTGCGGAGATAGCCCTGGCGCTGGAGGGGGATGACGGAGCCCTGTCCCAGCTAAATGGGTGGTTTTCCAGGTTCAATAAGAAGATGGCCAGGAAGAAGAGTCCGTCCCAGATCACGGGAGTGTTAGGATGAACCAGACGGCTACAAACCCACCCACAGCCAGGGAAAAGTGGGTCCAGACGGCGAAGGAACCCACCTGTCAGAGTTGTCAAGGGAATTCAGACAAGGCTATCATCCACCAGGGGAACCCCGTGGCCATCCCAGGCCACGTCTGTCCTGGCTGTCTTCGTACCTACTGTTGGATGTGTTCCCTTCTGTCTTTGGAGCCCTACACGGAGGACAATGAATGGGAAGCCTGGGTCTGTCTGAACTGTTTCTTCATTCAGTTGGAGAAGATCCTGAACGGCCATGACATAGACATGGAAATCCTTCAGACCCTGGCCATGGTCCACGTCATGAAGGACGTGAAGGACAAGATCCAAGGCCAGGATCTCCTGTCCAGCGTATTGAAGGCGCTGGCTACCCAAGGCGCTACACCTGGTCTGATGACAGGCCCAGTTCCCAAGCCATCCCTGGGGAACCTGACCTATCCACCAGGTTCCATTGGTGCGAAGAAGGAAGAGCTGGTGGAGGCGTCCAAGGAAGTGGTGGAGGAAATGGCGAAGGAGGCGGGAAAGACGCTTCTGGAGATCTTCCAGGCGGAGGACCAACTGAAGGCCCAAGAGGCCCATGACCAGGCCCAAGAAGACCCCAAACCTGAACCAGAGCTGGTACAGTATACAGTCCCTTGGATGGACGCTGATTTCATCAGAACCCTGAAGGACGCTGAAGGGAAGACGGTGATGGATGACCTACTGGCCAGGGTCAGGAACCACGTGGCCCAAGGGGAGACTGTGATGTTGACGGAAGGCGGAGAAGTGAAACAGGTGATCCACCCGGACGGTCTGGGCGGGATCGGGAAAGTCCAACACATAGGAGAACAGGATGATGAATGAAGCCATCAACCCGGAACACTTGGAAGTGATGTGGGATGAACTGGAAGAACTGGCGGCCAAGAAAAGCGGCCCTGTGGTAGTGGCCAAGGTCAAAGCGCTGAAGGAAGCCACGGAGAAGATGTATGGCGGAGAACCGGCGCGGGAACTGGTCATTGAACGGGTCCAAACCTTGGAGCGGGCGCTGGACAAGGTCACAGGGGAGAAGATTGACCTGGAGAAGGTCAACGAAGCGCTGGAGACCAAGCTAGGGGAACTGGGAGTCACGCTGGAAGACCTGGACGAAGACCCCCAGGAAGAGGACATAGAAGAGGAATAGATGGCCCAGCCTGTCAAGTTGAAGTTCTTGGCCAACAGGGGCCAGGGGAAGACCCACGCTGTCCTGACTTCCAAGGAGGTCAAGAACGCGGTTGAACTGTTGGCCAAGAACGCCATCAAACCCAAGAACGGGTCCTATGATATGTCCCAGATCCTAAACAAGGACCACGGGCTGTGTCAGGGCTGTGGGACGGCCAGGGCGGTCCATTTGTGCTATCACTGTGGCCTCCCTGTCTGTCCTTTCTGTGAAATGCGCTCCTTCATCCTGGTTGACGTTCCAGGTATCCCCAAAGACCTGAAGGGGCTGGAGTTTTGGTGGATGATCTGTAGGGACTGTTTCCTGAAGGAGTTCTGGACGCTGATGTTCAAGCGGGTCATGGTGGAGATCCTGGACGTGAAGGTCCTGGGTGAAGTCAAGGCCCACAAGAAGAAGCTGGAGAAGGAAGAACAGGCGGAGCGGGTGGCCATGGAGGCCACGGCGCGGCTGAAGAAGATCTATCCATATCTGAGACAATAGGAGGACAGGACCATGTCCAGATGGGGAAGGACACACTGGGGACAGAAGGGCGGAAAAGCCAACATGAAGAAGGTGGGCGGCGGCCTGGTTCAGATCGGGACTATCCTGGGCCAGGCGGTCAGGGAAGCTTCCCAGTCCACCAAGGACTTCAACGCCAGGCTGGAACAGATGAAGAAGCTGTCCGCTCCCCGTGGACCGTGGAAACCCAAGTCAGGGTCCACCAGGCTGGGGAACGGACTCCCAGAGCCCTGGCTAGTGAAGACCCAGATGGTCAAGGCTGGGCGGTTCAAATGTCAGTATGTAGTCACAGATCCAGGGATCTCCCCCTGTGGAGAACCGGCGGCCAGGGCTTGTCAGGTCTGCTATGCGGCCATCTGTGAAAATCACTGTTCCTACCATCCAGTGGCCCATTGGAACATCAAAGACAGGGACGTTCCCTTGGGGCTGTGTCCGTCTTGTTTCGTTCAGATCATCCGTAGAATTCTACTGACTGACACGGATCAGACCTACAACGCTTTCAGACAGGACATGACCAAGAAGTGGGAAGCCCAGATGGGAGTGATGACCCCGTGAAGTTTGTCCCTTGTCAGGGAATTCAGCCACGGGACTGGATTGAAAGGTCCATCTATCAGGACCGGGGAAAGTTCACTTTCAACGGTCCCCTTCACGGGGAAGTCTTCTTCCTGTGGGCTTCCACAGGGGACCAGAGGTTCAGGGAGGCGCTGGACCAATACAGGGCGGCCTGGGACGCCAAGGATGAAGAGCTGTTCAAGGACGCCACGGAAATCATGATCAAGGAGTGGAAGGACAGAAGACACCGGAGCCAGAATGGACTGGTCTGGTGGGTTCCCTTCCCCAAGAACACCTACAGGAGGATGAAGACGTGAACCTGGTGGAGAAACGTGAAGCGGTCCAGAGGATCTTGGATGACTGTAAAGCGGACTGTGATGAACGGGCCATCTGTGAACAGGTCCTGATGTCCACAGAGCTGATAGAGACCTTCACATCTGAATATGATGTCTGTCAAGCGGTCAATGACTACCTGTTGGAAGAGAAATGGGGCGCTGAAGAGGAAGGGCGCTTTGGGACCTGATGTCCTGTTTGGCGGGTTTCTGGCGGGTTTTGGGCTTGTCCCGCCTTCTATCATGATGTATCATATGACTACCGGCGGACGTTCACCTAGAAGGAACCATCACCCAAGGAGGTACTGTGGACAAACGGGCGAAAATTCTTGAAGCCTACGAAGAATTGAAGTCCAAGCTTTCGGAGGGCCAGGAACCGTCAATTCATGACGTGATTTCCAGGTCCAAGACCAAGGCCAACATCAGCTACGCCTACAAAGTCATCCAACCCTTGAAGGACGGCGGAAAGACGCCTTCTTCACCCAACACGATCACACCCAGACCGGTCTCCAAGCGGCGGAAAGCCCAGAAGGGGATCAGTGAACATGACCTACTTCTACAAACAGACAAAGGAACACAGCTTTATCATGCTTTAATGGCGGAGCTTGACACCTTGGCCCCGGAACGCTATGTGAAGGACTTTGACATGCGGAAGGGTTGTCATGTTGGGGACACGGGAATGTGGAGGGATGTCTACCAGACTCCTGAATTTGCGGTCTTTGTGATGGAGATCGGGTCCCATTCTTCCCCAACGCTCTACTGGGGGCTCCCTGACAGCGTGACCAGTATGGTGGAACGTGGAAAAGCCAGGAGGCCCAGATGGGCGGAAGAGTTCCTGGCGGAAGCGGAGGAAGAGGAAGATGGTTAAACGCGAAATGACGGAACAGGATGTCATGGACGAAGAAGTCAAGTCACCCAAGGTCATAGCCCTGGAGAAGGACTTGGCGGAGTTGAAGCGGGAGAACGAAAAGCTGAAGCGCCAGGCGGGAACGGATGAAGCGCTTTTTGAGTCCATCCAGGACGGGGTGTCCGGTTTGGCCCTGGAGCCCTACGCCAGGCTCCCCGTTCCAGAGCTGGACGGAGATCACGATGAACACCAGGCGGCGGTCATGATCTCTGACACCCATTCTGACGAATTCGTCAGAGCGGAGGAAATGGAAGGGATAGCGGAACACACCTGGGAGATCCATGAAGAAAGAATGGCCATCACAGCGGACAAGGTCCTGGAGATGACTGGGATCATGAGGAAGTCAGCGCCGGTTGACGTTCTGAATGTCTGGGTCCTGGGGGATCTCTTCCTTGGTGAAATCCACCCAGAAGAGACGGCCTATGGAAGTGAAATGACCCTTCCTGTGGCGCTCCCCTCAGAAGCCAGGGTCTTGGCTGACACCGTTCTACGGATGGCGGCCGGGTTCAAACAGGTCAGGGTGGTGGGGCTGTGCGGGAACCACGGTAGGAACAGTAGAAAGCCAGTCATGAAGATGACGGCTGACAGGAACTGGGACTACTCTGTCTACCTGATAGCCCAGGAGCTGACCAGGAACGCGGAGAACGTGGAATGGGTCCTTCCTAAGTCCATCATGCACGTTGAAGAGGTCCTGGGCCAGAAGTACCTTCTGACCCACGGGAATGTGGCCAACGTCACCCACAGGACTCCCTACTTCGGAATTGAAAACTCCTTCTTCAGCCAGAGGAACGCCAGGCGGAAGACGGACCTTGACTTTGACCATGTCTTCATGGGTCACTTTCATCATTCCTTCGGCCTTCGCGGTTTCATCAACGGGGTCCCTTCCATGATTGGGGCCAACCAGTTCAGCCTGTATAGAATGCACTGTGCCACCCCGGCGGCCCAGGAACTGGTGTTCTTGACGGAGAAACACGGACCCACAGCAAGGTGGACCATAGAACTGTAGTCACCAACACGGAAGGATGATCAGTGAACGGACAGGCGCTGGTTGAACATCTGAACATCACCAGGGAACTGGTATATCTGGCCGGGCCTTATTCCCACAAAGGCCCGGCCGCTGACTGGGTGAAGGCCCACACAGAAGATCACCGTCACAGACAACATCTGGAGGCGGCCCTTCATCTTCTCCGCCAGGGGATCATGGTCTATTCCCCCATCACCTACTCCCACCCCATCTTCAGGCTATCCCAGGAACTGGATCTGGACTTTGGCGGGGCGTGGGAACACTGGGAAGCCCTGGACACGGAAATGGTGGACAGGTCTGACAGGGTCTGGGTTCTTTCCACAGACGGCTGGAAGGACAGTTCTGGGACCTACGCTGAAGTCACGATACACACCATGAAGGAAGGAACGGGGGAAGGCTACACACCCCCCAGGCTTCTTCTGGAATGGGAAAATACTGTCAGGCTCCGTCCGGAGCCCCTACGAAGGGAAGAATTCAATGTCCACAGACCAGACCACGTTCAAGAAAGATGACAAGGAGAAGACACGCTACAGGCTGGTCCATCCCCTGTTCCTGAAGGGAGTGGCGGAGGTTCTGACCTACGGCGGGAACCACTATGGGGATGACACCAACTGGAAGAAGTGTCCTGACCCTTGGCGGTATTATGACCCCCTGTGGCGTCATGTCATGGCCTTCCTGGAAGGGGAAAGTGAAGATCCAGACACAGGAAAACACCATCTTTTTCATGCCACGTGTTGTATTCTCTTCATGTGGTGGATGGACGTTTTCGGGAACAAACGGCCCAAGCTGGACACGGAGCCCATCCAGGAGACCATCCAGGACGGCCTGATAGGGGGTCCCTGATGAAGAGGACCACCTGTTGGATCTGTGAAGAGGAAAAGACAGGCCCCGGGGACGGAGTCTGTGAAGGGGAATGTGGGCGGCCTGTGTGTCTGGACCATATTGTAGGTCACGGGACCTTCATGGTTTGTTCTGTGTGTTCTCTGAAGGCGGCTGTGTCCCACCTGAAGGGGGACATGGCCCTGGCGGCCAAGAAGGAGATCATGGACCAGATGTTGGTCCTGACCAAGGAGCTGTTCAGCGGATGTCACCACCATCCTGAAGAGGGGTGTTTACATACAGACGGAAAGGCTGAAATCTTCGGAGGATCGGAGGGGACGGGAGAAGGTCCCCCCAGGAAGGAGTGATGATGAAGAGGACGTTGACACTGGCGCTGATGGGCGCTCTATTGATCCCCCAGGTGGTGGGATGTTCTACCTTTCAGAACCCAGCCAACAAACTGGACCCCACCAAGATAGCCATGGCCTACTACAGACAGGACAGGACCTATGAACCTGTCCAGATCAGCGGCCTGGCCAAGGTGACCCTGGAGGCCGCTGAAGGGGAGACACTGGACATCATTCTGTCTTCACAGCTTGAACCCTTGTCCATATACCCCAGAGAACCCAACGCTCTAAGGGAGGCCATGGAAGGGCTGTGGAAGATCGGGACCGTGGTGGGGTCCACTATCGTGGGAGCGGAGCTGGTCCAGGGACTATCCAACGCTCCCAAGGTGGTGGAACCCACTATTGTGAAGGTTCCTGTGGAGTAAACCCAGAGGACAGGAGAAGATGGAATTCACACTGGACAGGAACACGGATTTCTATAGAAACTGTGTCAGGAGGCGGAGGGAACAGGCCAAGATCTGTCAGGACTGTCCCTTCCGCTCCTGGATTGAAGAACAGGAACAGGAACCTGAACCGGACACCTTTGACACCAGTCTGATCAAGGACATGGTGGAAGAGCTGGCCACGAACGTCCCAAAAGTCCCCCCACCATCTATCTGGGTGAAGGGGGTCTGGTATGACTGGGACAAGGAGGAAGGGACCTACAAGGAACGGCCCTGGGAGGAAGTGGAACCTGTCAGGAGGCCCTGTTACTACCACGCTGACGCTGGGCTGGGGAAACCCCTGAAAGAAGACCCCTGTGAATGTGGTTCTTGGGATACCTGTACCATTCACGCCGGGAACCCCAAGTCATGCTGGTCAAGCTGTAGGTGGGGAGCCCAGGAATATGAACGGAGGTCCCATGATAGCCTATAAGCTGTTCAGGGTCAGGAAAGACGGGTCCATTGGGTCTCTGTTCATCAACAGGAAAGAACGCTATTCCCTTGGCGTCAGAATGGAGGCCCACAGCTACCCAACGAAAGGCTACGCTGTCCGGCCTGGCTGGCATTGCACGGCGAAGCCCCACGCTCCCCATTTGACCTTGAAGGGAA
>Ga0180430_10000577_pt1 | contig 39373 bp, 28 predicted proteins | sample SS_ome_9_FD_132999 | JGI IMG/M metagenome (GOLD analysis project Ga0180430, IMG submission 132999) | Hypersaline lake sediment archaeal communities from the Salton Sea, California, USA - SS_1_S_2 metaG | ecosystem: Environmental > Aquatic > Non-marine Saline and Alkaline > Hypersaline >...
TAATACTGATCTTTCCTCGCTCTGTTCTCCCTGGGTATACAGCAAGGAGGATGGCAGCTGGACAGGCAAGCACCAGGGAGCCCATTTCTTTACCGTAGGTCAGCGTAAAGGCCTTAATGTGGGCGGGAAAACGGAACCCCTCTTTGTTATTTCCACCGATGTGGCGAGTAACCGTATTTACGTGGGACAGGGACAGAATCATCCCGGATTGTTCAGACGTGGATTGCGCATACTTCCGGAAGAGATACACTGGGTTCGAAGGGACCTGGAAATGCAGGTGGGAGAATCCAGGGACTACCTGGTGAGAATCCGTTACCGGCAGCCGCTGCAAAAAGCCAGCCTGCACAGGAGAGAAGAAGGACTATTTATCACCTTTGAGGAAAGTCAGCGCGGAGTGGCAGCCGGACAGTTCGCTGCCTGGTATGCGGAAGACGAACTGGTGGGTTCGGGTGTGATCCATGAATAGAATTATTCTTTTAGGTATATCCAATTGCCAGTGTAGTTAGCTTTCACTAATTTGTATTTGACATTTGTCGTTCATTCTGCAACACCAAGGTATCATGTACCATAAAAAGAAATCTATAAATCTACCATCCAGCCATGTAGCGCATATTTTTGTCACAATTACTTTTTTTGCTTTAGCCCTGGTCAGCTGCTCCGTCTCCACAAAAAAAAGCGAATCCGCTTCTACCGAGATTGATCAAGCTGTGACCGTTGGTGCTGACAGGCTTTTATCTGAATTTGAACAACTCATTAAAGGCAAGAAGCTGGCATTGGTAAGCAATCATACCGGTCGCTTGTCGGATGGAACCCACCTGGCAGACACCCTCTTCAATTATCCTGATGCTGAGCTTATTGTGCTTTTTGGAATGCACTTTAATATTCGCTCCAACGACTATTCTTTACCCAAAGACGAAGAGAAAGATATAGATAGGGAAACAGGCCTGACAAAATATTCTCTCTACGGAGAAATCCACAAACCCACATCTGAAATGTTGGAAGATGTTGAAGTTATCGTATTTGACATTCAGGAAGTAGGAGCCCGCTTCTATGAACACATCAATATCCTCGGTTTTATTATGGAAGCTGCTGCAGAAAACGACATTGAATTGGTAGTTCTTGACAGACCTAATCCGATTACCGGGCTGAAAATGGATGGATTTATTACAGATGACGAATTCCTTTATAGCTTTGGTGCCTTTGCTAAAGTTCCTATTATACATGGAATGACAATGGGTGAGTTAGCCAGCTTATACAATGGAGAAAAAATGCTGAGAGGGGAGTTGCAGGTTAAACTTCATGTGATCAAGATGGTGGGATGGAAACGGTCCATGTGGTTTGAGGAGACTGGACTGACCTGGATAAAACCCTCTCCAAACCTCCCTTCATTTGAATCTCTGCTTAGTTATACCGGCACCTGTCTTTTTGAAGGAATAAATGTTTCTGAAGGAAGAGGTACTGAAAAACCCTTTCAATATATTGGGGCACCATGGCTTGATCATGAGCAGGCTGTATCCTTACTCAATAATCTTAAGCTGGAGGGTATAATTTTTGAAGCGATTACATTTACACCACAAAAGATGCTTTTTCACGGTCGCCCCCCTATTCTAACAGGTGAAGAGTGCAAGGGTATATATGTCAATATCCAGGATCGCGATCTTTTTGCTCCCTATAAAGTGGGCATTGCCATGGTCTGGGCCATCCACAAACTTCATCCTGATAAAATGGAGTGGAATGAGAGGACGATGAACAGACTCAATGGTACACGCCGCTTGGAAAAGATGATCCATAACGGCACACACCCAACAGAAATTTATGCATCCTGGGAAGATGAGTTAGCCGTTTTTAAGCAAATGGGGACGGGATATTTCCTTTATTAAAATACCTCGCCATTCTCAATGAATAATGGGGTGTACCATTCATTATTTTCTGCTGGAGTAGCCTTTTCTCTGCTTGCTTTTTAATTCACATTTTCGTTTAATCCAGTCGGCTGGCTAGGTCATTAACTAGGCCGTATGGTGATTCTTTATTTTTTCTCAGAATCACATTTTATAACAAAATCTAGGTTTTACACAAGTTATTCCGTAATTTTCATAAGCAACTTATAAACAATCTGCCTATGGGAAAACAAATTCTACAACAATGAAGGAATAGCTTATTGTAGTACTCTGCGGGTTAATTGGGTCTTGTACAATGAGTTTGAACTTTTCAATAATGGTACATCCTTAAAACTTTTCATATGAAAAAAAAACCTAAATGCTACAAGGCAGCTTTCAAGGACTATTGGCCTTCGAAAGCATTTCTAATTGCTAGAGTTTCACTGTTTTTGCTTTTGTTAGGAGCAATGCAGGTGATGGGCCAGGATCGTGTTGTCACTGGTAAGGTGATTGATGAAAATGGTTCTCCCATTCCCGGGGCTAGTATTCAAATTCAAGGTACATCCCAGGGAGCTATATCTAATATGGATGGTAATTTCACCATTTCAGTTGCTGATCCCGATGCCATACTTGTGTTCTCCTTTATCGGAATGGCAAGACAGCAGATCACTGTGGGATCAAATTCGGTAATAAATGTTACCCTGGCAGTAGATGCTGAAGCCCTGGATGAGGTGGTTGTGGTTGGTTATGGTACGATGCAAAAGGAAAACCTGACTGGTGCTGTGGCCTCTGTAGATGTTCCTGTAGCACTTGAAGCAAAACCCATTGCCGATGTGGCAAAAAGCCTTCAGGGTGTTGTTTCGGGTGTAACCATTACTTATGACAATGGGAACCTTAACGAGGAGCCAAATATCAAGTTAAGAGGTTATGGTTCTGTGAACGGTGCCAGCGATCCTCTGGTTCTCATTGATGGAGTTGAAGGAAGGTTGTCTGATGTAAATCCAGAAGCTATCGCAAAAATATCTGTTCTTAAAGATGCAGCTTCATCTTCCATATATGGAGCCAGGGCTGCCTTTGGTGTCATACTTGTAACCACAAAAGAAGGTGCACCAGGAAAAACAGTTGTTAACTATTCGAACAACTTTGCATGGAGCACACCCATTTGGGATATCCAACATGCTCATATGGAGCCACTGATGGAAGCAATTCATGTGGGTGCCTTCAGGAATAACGGGGGTGCACCATTTGCATTTGGCATGGGCGGAACAGACTGGAGAGAAAAAAGTATTGCCTGGGAGGAACAGTATGGATACCTGGGTAGTGGGTTGGATGACGAAACCATGATTGAAGGACGTGATTTTGAGGTTATAGGCGGACAGTTTTATTCCTACAGGTCATGGGATGTATTCGGTCAGATATTAAATGATAATGCTTTTTCTCAAACACAAAATTTATCGATAAGCGGAGGATCTGATAAAGTACGATATAACCTTTCGTATCGATACAATGCCAAAGAAGGTCTGTATAAAGTAAATACCGAGACTATGGATCGGCATAACCTGAACTTTAATGTTAGTGCAGACCTGACTGACTGGGTTACTGTGAATTATAAGACCATGTATTCAAAAAAGATATATGAAGAGCCTTTTAATTACAGAACCGGCTCATTGGGATATCTTTTCTATGCTTTACGATGGCCAAGCAATTTCCCTTATGGACTAGCTGACGGTAGTTATTATGGAGCTCCGGAGGGAAGCAGCTTTATTGGTCCCATAGGATTCCTCAGGGAAGCAAACAGGAACCGCATAGAAAGAGATTATTCCAAACAAACAATTGAAGCAGTATTTGATGTACTGAACAGGGCAACTCAAAAGATTGATTTTACTGCAAACGTTTCTTATGCTCACTCCAGTGATGTAGATCATCAAAAAGGGGGAACTCTCCCCATGATTAATTGGTGGAGCCAGGGAAATCCTCCTGTGTTTGATCCCTTGTACTACTCAACTACCAGTTCCAGGAATACAACTTCATACACAACCATGAACAATAAATTGTATTCTGCAAATGCGTATGCAAATTATACGAATACATCCTTTGAGGGGCATACCTTTAATGTTTTGGTTGGTTCTAATCTGGAGAAAAACGAGTATTTGGATGTATATGCAAACAGGCCTTTCCTATTGGATCCCAATCTTCCGGAATTGGGATTGGCAACCGGTGACCCAACTGTAGATAATAGCAGAGTGAACTGGAGTGTATTGGGATTCTTTGGCAGGATAAACTATAACTACCAAAACAAGGTCCTTCTGGAGTTCAATGGAAGGATAGACGGATCGTCTAGATTCCCGGCTGGAGACCGGTACGCTTTCTTCCCTTCTTTTTCTGCGGGTTATAAAATCTCAGAAGAAGACTATGCAAGCTTCCTGAAAGATGCAGGGATCAATAATTTTAAGCTGAGAACTTCCTGGGGACAGATCGGCTACCAGGATGTAGGACAGTTTGCGTTCATTTCTACACTTGGCAGTACGACTGCCAACTGGATCGTGAATTCTGCATTAGAAACAACCTTTAGTAATCCGACAGCCGTATCTCCTTCCCTGACATGGGAAACCATTGAAACACTTGATTTTGGAGTAGATATAGGATTATTTCAGAATAAGGTTGAGCTGATATTTGACTGGTTTCAAAGGACCAATAAAGATATGTTAGGTCCGGGTGCACAATTACCTGTAGTGCTGGGTGCTTCTGTGCCACAGGTTAATTCCGGAGAGATGCAAACCAGGGGCTGGGAACTGACACTTAATGTCAAACACAGATTCAGTGAAGACTTTAATTTGTACTTTTCTGGAGTTCTGTATGATGCCACTGCAGAGATCACAAAGTGGAATAACGAAACAGGTATTTTGTCTGATTTCTATTCAGGGAAAAAAATTGGAGAGATCTGGGGATTTGAATCCAACAGGTTATTCCAGGCTGGCGACTTTGATTCAAGCGGAGACTTGTTAGACGGTATTCCTATTCAGGATCCTAACATGTATTCAACCGCATTTAACATTGGTCCCGGAGACACTAAATATGAGGATCTGAATGGTGACGGGTTTGTTGATAAAGGAGCATATACATTGGAGGATCATGGAGATCTGAAAGTAATAGGAAATAGTACTCCAAGGTATGAGTACGGTTTAAGAGCCGGTGGAAACTTTAAATGGTTCGATTTTAGTATTTTCTTCCAGGGTATCGGCAAGAGAGACTACTGGGCACAGGGGAATGTGGCCCTGCCAGCTTTCCATTACTCCAATATATTTGCATACCAGGAAGACTTCTGGAGTGAAGACAATACAGATGCTTTCTATCCAAGGCCTTTCACTTCCAATTTATCAAATTATCTAACTAATCAAAGAGATGTGGGCCAGTTGACTCTGGGCGGATTCACTAGATTGCGAGGCATAAACAATTACGTGCCTTCGTCAAGGTATCTTCAGGACATGACTTATCTGCGTCTTAAGGAACTGACTTTAGGTTTCACATTACCAAGTTCCATAACAGAAAGATGGAAGATTCAGCTAATGAGAGTTTATTTTTCTGCGTATAATCTTTGGGAACACATCGGTTCATATATTCCCGTAGATCCGGAATCGCAAACAACTTCAAATACCGGGTTTGTTTCCTATGGTAATGACATACCTAATTCAAGAAGTTATTCATTTGGAATCCAAATAACTTTTTAGACTATGAAAAAAACAATATCTATACTAGCAATGATATTAATTTTCACAGCTTGTGAAGATTTTTTAGATATTCAGCCAGAAACTGATTTTACCGATGATAACTATTGGACCAGTGAAGCGAACTTAAAGGCGTTTTCCTATGGTTTATATAGCGTTTTCCTGGGTTACGGTACGGGAGGATTCTTTGGTGGAGATCATTTCTTCTATGTCCTTACAGATGATGTAATCAGTCTTGATCCAAGAGTGGAAGATGATTTTCCCACGACTGTTCCCTCATCTCAATCCGGTACACAATGGTACTGGTCTGATATCCGCAGAACCAATGTTCTCATTCAGGGAGCCAATAAATCCCCTGTAGATGAGTCTGTTAGAGACAAGTATATTGCCATTGGCCGACTCTTCAGGGCTGTTGAGTACTGGGAGAAGGTACGCAGTTTCGGCGATGTACCTTTTTATGATGAGCCCATTGAGAGTACAGACCTGGATGCTTTATACAAAGCCAGGGATTCGCGTGTAATTGTAGTGGACAATATCGTGGCTGATCTGGACTATGCAATAGCGAACCTGGAGGAGGTAGATGATAAGGTTCATGTAAATAAATGGACTGCTCTGGCATTAAAATCAAGGATATGTTTAGCTGCTGCAACAACATTTGAATACCATAACGTTGCAGGTTCCAATCCGACAGAGTTGTACCAGGCCTCTTATGATGCATCAAAGGATTTAATGGATAATGGTCCCTTTAGCTTGCACAGCAACTACATTGAACTTTTTACCAGTGAGGATCTAAGTGGGAATTCCGAAGTTATTCTCATGAAAAAGTATAACGAAAACCTAAGGCACAGTATCCTTAGTTTTATTTTCCATGAACCCTATTTCGGATTTACATTAGATGCTGTGTCGTCCTTCTTAATGACAGACGGAAAACCAATCAATTATGATGGGAGTGCTCATCCGGATTATTCGGAATGGATCTTTAATCCTACGGATACCATTATTAGGGCTTTTACATCCTATGATATCCCTGTTGAAATCACGGCAAACAGGGACAGGAGAATACAGAATATCATCGATACAACCAGGGTCGTATTTCTCTTTAATCAAGGAATACCCATGTATTCGCCTGCGAAATATGCCACCTATGCGGAGATTGAAAGTCAACCCACACAGGGAGTACAGGCAACCACCGACTGTCCTGTTATCCGCTTGGGTGAAATTCTCCTGAACTATGCTGAAGCAGCCTTTGAGTTAGGGTCCATTACACAGTTAGACCTTGACAATACAGTCAACTTGTTGAGAGCCAGGGCCGGTGTTGCTCCATTAACACTGGCCGTTGGGTTTACAGCTGATGATTTGGATCCAACCGTAGATCCATTATTGTGGGAGATTCGAAGGGAGAGAAGAGTGGAACTGATGCTGGAACCATTCAGGAAGTTTGACCTGTTTCGATGGAAAAAGGCTGACTATTTTAACAGGGATGAAGCTTTTGTTGGTATTAAGCCTGATCCAACAGTCGTTTTTGAACCGGGTATCAATGTTCTGCTTAATCCAGATGGCTACCTGTATACTCAGAGCCCGGCAGACAGAAGGACACCCTTTGAGGACAAAATGTATCTCTATCCCCTACCTGCTGACCAGATAACCCTTAATTCAAACCTGGTTCAAAATCCAGGTTGGTAGTAATGATGTGTTAAGAATAAAAGGCTGTCTGAAAGATAATTGAGATAGCCTTTTATTTTTACTATCTGCTTGATTATCATTAAATCACGATTTATGAAAAAGCTAAACCTATTAATACTTGCAACTGTTTTGCTGAGCCTGTTTTCATGCAAGCAGCCTAAAGAAACAGATATCAAATCTGAAGATATGGGTATTATTCCCGGAGCTGACCAAACAGAGCTTTACCTTTCATTGCTTGAAGGAAAAAATGTGGCCATGACCCTGAACCAAACATCCAGAATTGGTAATCAGCTCAGCCTGGACAGTTTAGTCTCCTTAGGCATTAATGTGGTAAAGGTGTTCGGACCAGAACATGGTTTCAGAGGAGGGAATGTATATGATTCTTTAGATACTAAAACCGGAGTGCCAATTATTTCCCTTTACAGGGGCAAACGTAAGCCTTCGGAAGAAGACCTGGCCGATGTGGATGTGATGATCTACGATATACAGGATGTGGGTGTACGTTTTTATACCTTCCTGGCGACTTTACACTATGTGATGGAAGCTTGTGCGGAAAATGATGTGGAGCTTATTGTATTGGACAGGCCCAATCCGAATGACTTTTATGTGGACGGCCCTGTTCTTGAAGAGGGTTTTGAATCCTTTGTAGGTCTGAATCCCATTCCGATTCTTCATGGATTAACACTGGGAGAATATGCTACTATGCTAAATGGTGAAGGATGGCTGGCAAACGGAGTTCAATGTAAGACAACGGTCATAAAAGTGAAAAACTATGAGCACGGTATGCCATATGACTTACCCATCGATCCATCGCCAAACCTGAATACCAAACAATCCGTTCTGCTTTACCCATCTTTATGTTGGTTTGAAGGAACCATAATCAGCCAGGGACGCGGAACCGACCCATTAATTGCTTTCACGGTACTGGGTAGTCCGGAACTGGAAGAAAAGTACACATTTTCTTTTGACGTGGTTGTGGATCCCAGGTTTGTTTTCAGCGATTATGATACGGTACCCGTAACACATTACGGTCTTGATCTCAGGGATTACGACACCGAAATTTTCAGAGAGACAGGACAACTCAATTTGCAATGGCTTATTGAAATGTACAAGGCTTATCCCGATAAAGATAAATTCTTTCGCAAGGACTCAAAGGGAGAGTATGGTAGATTTTTTCGGCTGACTGGAACAGATAAACTCTATCAGCAAATTGTTGAAGGAAAAACGGAACAGGAGATTAGGGAAAGCTGGGAACCAGCACTTTCAGAGTATAAGAAGATGCATAAGAAATACTTACTGTATCCATAGGAACAAAACAAATAATAATGAAAACCATACATGGATTTGCTTTACTGATGCTGGTTTCTGTTTTTCTGTTGCCTCTTTACACAGGATGCAGTTCAGCAGGTGAAGGAGCAACACTGATTATTGAAAACGGCAAGATAGAACTTGGCTTCGATAAAAAAGATGGCTCAATATCTTACTTCCACGAAGTTGAAGGAATGCGTGCGTTGATTGATACAAGTATCACACAAGGTTCCTTGTGGGAGATGGATCTTATCAAATCTTCCGGGATAGAAAAAGTGGATATGTTTGCTGCTGCCAACTTCACTTACTCCAATCCCGAACCTTCTACCCTGCTGCTGGAATGGAGTGATTTTCAATCACTTGAAAACAAGGAACTTACAGTTGTGGCAAAAGTAAGTCTTGAAAAAGACAAAGCTATGTCCAACTGGAGTATCTCTCTTGAAGGTACTGAAGGTTTGGAGATAAGCCGGGTGGTCTTTCCCAGGGTGAATGGATTGCTTGATATGGGTACTGAACACCTCGCTGTTCCAACCTGGCTGGGATACCTTTATCACAACCCGAGGGAATCGCTTGAAGAGATGGCCGAAAGGGCCCTCCAGAGAGGAAGGGAGAAACAAGCAAGCTATACATTTGATTATCCGGGTATTTCACTTCAGATGCTGGCCTGGTATGACCCCGACACCTATGGATTGTATCTGGCCTGTAACGATTCAGCAGCCTACAGTAAGAGTTTCTCGTTTTCTATCGATTCTGCTGAGAATCTGATGTATGAAGTAAATAACTTCCCGTCTGTAGACGCAAATTCAGACCAATATTCTCCAGCTTATGAAGCCATAATAGGTTTTTTCCAGGGTGATTGGATGACCGCTGCAGAGATATACCGCGAATGGGGAGTGAAGCAAAGATGGTGCAGGGAAAGCCGGCTGACTAATGACCTTGTACAACCTTGGGTGAAGGAAACGGCCATATGGGTTTGGAACAGGCAAACCTCAGAAAGAGTGCTTGATCCCGCCATAGACCTGAAAAAGAGATCAGGTCTTCCGGTTAGTGTCTTCTGGCATTGGTGGCATAATTGTTCATATGATGAAGGATTCCCCGAATATATACCCCCAAGGGAAGGAAAGGAATCGTTTCGTACCGCAATGGACAATGCTAATGATAAGGGCGTCAGAGCCATTGTATATATGAATTCATTCCAGTGGGGAACTGAGACAGAGAGCTGGGAAGACGAAAATGCTGAACCACATGCGGTAAAGGACATTAATGGGAACACCAGGTCGCATGTCTATAACATCTTTACAGGTAATTCACTGACTAATATGTGTATGGGAACTGAGTTCTGGCAGAACAAATATGCCTCGCTGTCCGACAGTGTTGTAAATACCTATGGAACGAACGGTGTGTACATGGATCAGGCCTGTATGAACCGGCGGTGTTATGACAAGAGTCATAATCATGCCACCGGTGGAGGAAAATACTGGGTGGATGGATTCACTGATCTTACCGATCTTATCAGGAAGAAAACTGCAAGCACCAACGAATCAGTGCTTGCCGGTGAAGGGTGTTGTGAGGCCTGGCTCCCTATGCTGGATATTTTCCTCACATTGAGTGTGAGTAAGGAGCGTTATGCAGGGGTTGGAAGCCGGGATGTAATACCTCTTTATGCTATGGTTTACCACAAATACGGTGTTATGTACGGTAGCTATTCTTCACTCATAGTTCCTCCTTACGATGATTTATGGCCCGAGGAATATGCGCCAAAAGATCCTGAGGCATTACTCAGTGAGGATTTTAATACACAGTACCTCATGGAGCAGGCTCGTTCATTTGTTTGGGGTGTACAGCCAACGATCGCTAATTACAGGGACTTCCTGGCAACACAAAGGAAGGATGAGATAGATTATCTGATAAACCTGGCAAAAGTCAGGTACCAGGGACTTAAGTACTTGTTGCATGGAGATATGCTGCGCCCACCTGAAATGAATATCCCAAATGAAGAGATAGACATTTCGAGGTTATCCATTTATGCTGGGAAAACAGGAAATTCGGTTACAGCTTTAAAAGCAGAAGTCCCTGTAATTTATACGGGAGCATGGAAGGCTGAGGACGGCCATGTGGGGATTGCAGTGGCAAGTATTTCGGATGATCCGTACCAGCTAAATTTTGGATTTAATGCCCATGTCTATGATCTTCCTACCGAAGGGAATATCTATGTTATTGATGTGGAAGGAAAAAGATTGCTTTCCTCCTACACAGATGGAAAAATCCAGGTTGACACTTCTCTGCCTTCCAAGGGACTATGGATCCTGGAAATAAGCCCTGCTGAGGAGTAGAGTCGGCTACTTTTTATGGAGTCCGCATTCCTTGTGCATCTCATTTTCCCACCACCAGCGACCAGCCCGGATGTCTTCTCCGGGTTCCACGGCACGGGTACATGGCTCGCAGCCTATGCTGGGAAATCCGGAGTCGTGGAGTAGATTGTAGGGTATGCTGTGTTTCTTGATGTAATCCCATACCTCCTTTTCGGTCCAGTTTATGAGTGGATTAATCTTCACCAAACCGTTGTTGGCATCCCATTCCACCCTCTTGTTGAAGAACCTGGTTACCGACTGATCCTTCCGCAGGCCGCAAATCCAGGCTTCTTTGCCGGCAAATGCCCTGGGTAGCTGAGCCACCTTTCGGATCGCACAGCACCGTTTCCGGTTTTCCACGCTGTCATAAAACAGATTGATGCCTTTTTCGGCCACCATTTTTTCCACCTCTGCAGGTTCGGGGAAATAGGTCTTCATACGGATCCCAAAATATTTATTGGTTCGGGCTATCAGGTCATAGGTCTCCGGAAATAACCTTCCTGTATCCAGGGTAAAAACCTCCACATTCCGGTTCTGCCGGAGAACCATCTCGGTTAGCACCTGGTCTTCCAGTCCCAGACTGGTGGATAATACCAGACGCTCTCCAAAGTGCTTAAGAAAGTAGGCGATGACACCCACTGCACTTTTTCCTTCCAGCTCCTCGTTCCATTGCGCAATTTGCGCTTTCATCTCCTTACTTGCTTCCATAACAATCAAGCATATGATTCTAACTTACCCATATCGGTCCAGGTATCCTGGTCATGCCTGTAAAGCTTGATGGGGTGGGATTTGGCCAGCTCCAGATAAAAAGGCATTAGAGGGAATATCTCTTCCCTGGGAAAGAGCTCAAAAACTTCCGGGTTCATTACATGCACCGCACTGAAAGCTATTGGGTAGAGATCCTCTGTCCCGTCGCCTGTCAAAATAGTCTCTCCGGTACGATTGTCGCGCCATCCCCCTAGAAATTCTTCCTTGTTCATCAAAAGGCTTCGGGATGTTACCCGCTCCTTCACTGCCATGGTAACGATAGCTCCACCCTCCAAATGGGCTTTATACAATGCCCTCAGATCGATGCTGCAATTCACATCCACGTTATAGACCAGAAAGGGTTCATCTTTCAAAAACCAGGCAGCATGAGCTATTCCTCCGCCATTGTCCAGCAACTTTTCTTTTTCGTGGGAAAACTCTATCTGGATTCCAAAGCGATCCCTGGATTGTACGTAATCCACAATCATCTCCGCATAGTGATGAACATTAACGATGATGCGGGTAAAACCGTGGGATTTCAATTTCAGTATAATACGTTCCAGCAAAGGTACACCCTCCCATTCCACCAGCGCTTTGGGCTTGCTATTTGTCAGTGGTTTCAGCCGTGTTCCCATTCCGGCTGCCAGTATCATCGCACTATTTCCATCGGCTTGCAACACCATTTCTCTTTGGGGGATTTTTTATCACATTTGACGCAAAGATACTTTTTCTTTTTGCCCCTGATCTTTTCCTTCAGGCCATCACTCTCCCTGCACAGCTTTTTGCTCATGAAATCTTTCTATGCTGGAAATAACACAGCAGAGAAAGAATTGTTTAGCACCTTACTTCACGGTCCAGAAACAGACTTTTGGGGATACTATGCTTCCCTCGGCCTTTAATTTTTTCATGGCTTTATCCACTTCTTTTCTTTCCATCTGAATGGCTTCGGCAATTTCACCTGCTTTCATGGGTTTTTCTGAAGTTTCCAGTGCCTTAATAATTAGATCGGTAGTTTCCATAAGTTCAAATTTTAAGGATATTCGTGTTAGCTAGTTGCCATGTGTTTCTCATAGATCTCACGGGTCCGGTGCAGGTGGTCCTTCATCAGGGAGTGGGAAAGTGCTTCGTCCTTTTCGCGGATGGATTCCAACAGGGAACGGTGGAATTTCAGGGTAGTGGTTTTTTCGCCATCTATGTTTCCGTAAATATAATTCCGCATTCTGGGCAATAGCGAATAAATGGGCTCCATACTCACCTGCAATACAGGGTTTTGAGTGGCCTTGGTAATGGTCAGGTGAAAGAGATTATCCAGGTCGGCCTCTCGCTGGGTATTGTCGGGATCGCATTTTTCAAACTCAAGCACATTGTCGCCAAGTACGTTGAGATCCTTATCTGTACGATTCAGTGCGGCCAGTGCGGCTATCTCCGGTTCAAACAGAGTTCGCACCTCTATAATCTGCGACAGAAGTTGATCGTCAAATTTCAAATCGTAGTACAGATTCAGGGTTTTGATGGCATCTTCGATGTTAATCTCAGACACATACATGCCACTTCCTTTTTGAATGCTAATCAATCCACGCGCGCTAAGCCTGCGCAGAGCTTCCCTCAAAGCAGTACGGCTGACCCCGAAGGATTCACACATTTCTCTTTCGGTGGGTAGTTTGGATCCAATGGCCAGTTTCTTCTCCCTGATGGCTCCTTCGATAGTCCGTTCTATTCGCTGGCTCAGGGTAAGCTTGTTCCCTATGTTTTGAAATACATCGTCCATCCTTATAGTTTTTAGTCCACTACCAGTGCTTTGCTCAACTGACTTTCATTGTTCAGGCGATCCAGGGCAGCAACCCGGTAAATCCCCGCCGGAACTCCATTCTCGAAGCTGATGCGCTTTTCTCCGCACAGCTTTATCAGATTGTCTGCCTGCTTGATGAGACTGTTTTCGTCAGGATCGTATCTGTACACCGTAAAGAAGCGGGAACGTTCCCATTCGTCAGCGCTTTCACTTGCTTCCCAGACCAGGCTGTTCCCTTCAATTCTCAGATTTGAAGGAGGAAGAGGCGCTTCGCTATCGATCCAGGGCATCGTTGGAACCAGTGCGGGAGTAGAACAATATTTTTTTTGCAGCTTTTTATTCAGCCTGGTAAGATCGTCCCTGAAAAAGTGCTTGCTGCTAAAGTAGCCAAAACCGTGCAGGCCATCCAGCCGGCGGATAAGCTCGATCTGTTCCAGAAGATACTTTTCTTTCCTCCATTCCTTATGTTCCGATTTTCTGTTCATCCGGTAGGGAGCCAGCCCCACATACATATGCCTGCCATAACCATAATCGTTCCACCAGTAGGCCAGGGTTGAGAATCCCACCGCCGGATGACTTTCCCGCCAGTAGAGCTGGGGCATGAGGTAATCGATCCAGCCTTCTCTCTGCCACTTCAGCACATCGGCATACAAACCATCGTAGTTGGAGGTCCCGGCACTTGTTTCGGAACCTAATATGTCTTCCGTCTGATTTCTCCATACCCCGAAGGGGCTGATCCCAAATTTCACCCAGGGTTTGACGCTTTTGATGGCTATGGCCAGTCTGGAGATGATTGTATCCACGTTCTGCCTTCGCCAGTCTTCCAGTCGATCGGGGTAGTATTCACCCCCGAACACCTCAAATTCCAGGCTATCGGGAAATTCCTGTCCGGCAATTCGGTAGGGATAAAAATAATCGTCAAAATGAATGGCATCCACATCGTATCTTTTGACCAGGTCTTATACCACCTTAGTGACGAAATCCCAGACCTGTGGATGAGCCGGGGAGAAATAGCTCCTTTCGCCATAAGTAAAAACCCAGTCGGGATGTTGATGAACAATGTGGCTGCTGTGCAAAGAATCGGTGGTATCCAGGGAAATCCGGTAGGGATTTAACCAGGCATGCAACTCCATACCCCGCTTATGACATTCTTCGATCCAGAAATCCAGAGGATCGTAATAGGGCTCGGGAGCCTCACCCTGCTTACCACTGAGAAAGCGCGACCAGGGTTCCAGATCGGACTGGAAGAGAGCATCTGCAGTGGGACGTACCTGGAGAATGACCGCATTGATCCCGTTTTCGTGATGCCGTTCCAGGATGTCCAGAATTTCTTTTTGTTGCTGGTCGGTAGTCAGTCCGGGTAAGGAGGGCCAGTCTATATTCGCTACAGTAGCTACCCAAACTGCCCGGAATTCCCTTTTAGCAGTCTGGCCCAGGGCACTTTGAAGCATCAACCCGCATAGGACAAAAAGAAGGAGAAAACGCTGTGACATGGCTAAGGATTTTCAAAATTATGAATACCAAAGTGCTATTCTGTTGCAATTTACAAATATAATCTGGAAATTTGTCATACATCATTCATATGATAGTTTTCCCTGGGTAAAATGGGAGCGACATCCATCCTAAAACGTATAAAATGATATTGATAGCTGATAGTGGATCAACAAAAACTGACTGGCGACTGATTGCAGATAAAGAAACCCTGAGCTTCTCCACTCGTGGAATTAATCCCTACCATTCCAGTGAAGAAGAGATAGCTGCGGAATTGGAAAAGCTGAATCTGGAGGGTAAGGAAAGAGATATTCTGGAGATATATTTTTACGGATCGGGTGTGGCCAATTCGGAAATAAAGGACGTGATTCGGCGAAAGCTGCAGCAAAGAATTGGTGTTCATCCCCATATCCAGGTTTATGACGATTTGCTGGGAGTGGCCAGATCCCTGTTCCAGGAGCGTAGTGGAATTGCCTGCATTCTGGGAACCGGCTCCAATTCGGGACTTTACATCGATGGAGAGATTTCTGATAAGGTACCGGCCATGGGATATTCTCTTGGCGACGAAGGTGGAGGAGCTGATATAGGAAAACGCCTGGTGAATGCTCTCCATAAAAGAAACCTCAGCGACTCGCTGCGAAAATCCATCATTGCAGAGGAGGGACTGAGCATGGACCAGATCCTGAAAAATGTCTATCAAAAGCCTCATGCCAACCGGTATCTTGCTTCACTTACCAAAGTGGCTGCCAAACACAGGGAAGATCCGGAGGTCAGAAATATCATAGTCAGTTCTTTTGAAGATTTCATTGATAAAAATATTTCCAAATACAGACACTACAACACCATGGATGTGGGTTTTGCCGGTTCGGTAGCCTTTCACTTCAGTGAAATACTTGAGGAGGTACTTCAGAAACACAAGCTTAATTGCGTTAAGATCATACCTGCTCCCATCGAAGGATTGGTAGAATTCCATAAGAAACAACGGGGCAGCAAAAAAGGAGTACGTTCCTCCATCACCGAATCGGCTTCCATGTATGAGGACCTGGAACATAAGTCGGTCCAGGAACTTCTTCAGAACATAAACAGAGAGGATAGCACGGTGCATAAGGCCGTTCAGGCAATCATTCCCCAGATTGAAAAGCTGGTGGAAGGCATCATTCCCCGCATAATGAAAGGAGGCCGACTGTTCTATGTGGGAGCGGGCACCAGCGGCCGACTGGGCATAGTGGATGCTTCTGAAATCCCTCCCACCTTCGGAGTACCTTTTGATATTGTGGTCGGGATTATTGCAGGCGGCGATACGGCCATAAGAAAGGCTGTGGAATCGGCCGAAGACGACCGGGGCGGAGCATGGCGGGACCTGGCTCCCTATAAACCCGGCAAAAACGATGTACTGGTGGGTATCGCAGCTTCGGGAAGGACTCCTTACGTGATTGGAGCTGTGGAAGATGCCAGGAAGCAGGGTTTGCTTACGGCCTGCATCACCAATAATCCCAACAGCAAACTGGCCGAGGCAGCGGAAATTCCCCTGGAAGCACTGGTGGGACCTGAGTTTGTGACAGGTAGTACACGCATGAAATCAGGCACTTCTCAGAAACTGATCCTCAACATGATAACCACCTCCACCATGATCAAGCTGGGCAGGGTAAAAGGCAACAAAATGGTGGATATGCAGCTCACCAATGCCAAACTGGTGGACCGAGGGTCCCGAATGATCAGTGAGGAACTGGGATTGGAATACGAAGAATCGAAGCGTCTGCTCTTACTTCATGGATCGGTGAGATCTGCTGTTGATCATTACCAGAAAGAAGCGGAATAGCACAAATTATTTTCGCCCTATGGACCTGGCATAGAGTAAAGCTGTGGTGCGGTAGAAAATATGGCCCAGCTTGGTGAAAGGCAGATACATGATCACAAACCATACTGCCACCAGGTGAAAAAAGTAGAGGTGGTAGGCCAGGTCCCAGTTTCCAAAACGCGCCAGTTGTACCAGTGTGCCAGAAAGTGTAAGCAAAGCCACTGCTCCCAGCAAAAGCCAGTCGGAGTAAGAACTTTTGCCAAATACCTTCCTGTTAAACAACCTCTGAAATACCATTACGCCCAATCCTGAATAAATCATCAGTGAGGCCACGTTACCCAGTATCTTGAATGGATTGCTAATGGGCAGGGGATAATTGTGTGTTACAGTGGCCCAGATGGCATAAAGTGTGACCAGGATCAATAGCGCAAAGCCGAAAAAGACCAGCATATGGGCCAATTTGCGGATCGATCTTGACCCACAGGCTGAGAACTGTGAGTGAGAGAGTATTTCACCCAGGACTTTGAAAAAAGGAAGTTTTTTGCCCACACCCTCCCCTGCCGGGGTAATTCGTTTCATATCCTTCCAGAACTTCCCAATGCCCAGTGCAGCCAGGAGGTAGAAAAACAGGGTAAGGACCGAGAAGGTAGAATTCAGCAGAGCATGGGGGAAGAAGGCCGAATAATCCACCGGGCCTTCCGGGATTCGAAAAGTACCTGCAAAAATCAGAATAGCCATGATCACCGCTACAGGTATGGCCAGAGCTACAGGTAACCAGGCAGGGGAAGAGAGCATTTTCCCCAGGAAGCGTGGCCTTGCATAATGCATATAGCTTTGCTGACGGACAACCGATATCACATCGGCCGGTTTTACATCGCGGGGACAGTAGGTAGAGCAATCGCCACACTGGTGACAGAGCCATACATCCACATTTCCGATCAGCTTATCCTTCAGACCCCAGCCCGCCCAGATCATCTCTTTCCGGGGAAAGGGTCTTTCTGCCGGTGCCAGAGAACAAACAGCAGAACAGGATCCGCACTGCATGCACTGGTTAAGCTTGGATCCGCTCAGCCGTCCCAGCTCCTTCTTAAATTGTATATCCGGCCTTATATGTCCCATTAACCTAATAACCCATTAACCTTATAACCCATTAACCTAATAACCCATTAACCTAATAACCCATTAACCTAATAACCCAATAACCTAATTACATATCTTTGAAGGGATTGGGACCAATCAGTTCCAACTCCTCCACATAGTCGTTTATTATCTGCTGAATCTCATGGTGACCCGTAATCTCCACAAAACGTGTTTGAATTCTCTCTGGTTCCAGCATCATGGTTTCCAGGGTCTCCTGCAGATTTTCGCCCCTTTGCTCGGTGAGCTCGCTACCATGAATAAAATGGCATTGATAATCGTCGCCCGGCTTGCAGCCTATCTGCAGAATGCCATCGTAACCGTGCGAAAGGGCATCGGAGATCCAGACCTTATTGATGGATCCCAGGCACCTGACCGGAATGATCCTCACAAAGGGATTGATCCTGAGTCTGTGTAAACCGGCAGCATCCAGGGCAGGATAAGCATCATTCTCACACACAAATACCAGCACCCTGGGTTTCTCTTCAAACTCGTCGGGTACATGAACCGCTTTTATCACGGCCGAAACAGAGTTGATGGAGTAATCCGAAAAACCGATGACGCGTTCGGGACAGGAACCCACGCAGATCCCGCATCTCCGGCACCTGGCCGGATTGGGAAGAGGGGTTCCCTTTTCGGTCTCGTCGTAGGATCCAAAGGGACATTCTTCGGTGCATCTTTTGCAGTCGGTGCATCGCTCCATATACAGTTCCGGATAGGTCGTATCTCCCGCCCTGGGATGTACAGCCTCTCCTCTCTGGACGCATTCGATGCTTTGCATGGCCTTCATCATGGCACCGGCACCATCCTCCCGGCTCAGTTCCATATCCATGGGTGCCCTCACGGTACCTGCGGCATAAATGCCGGTCCGTCTGCTTTCATAGGGAAAGCAGATGAAGTGCGAATCCGAAAAATCGTAATCCAGCTGGGGAAGTCCTTCTCCCAGTCTGTACTGCAATTTCAGGTCGGTGGTGGTATTGGGCACCATGCCGGTGGCCAGTACTACCAGATCAGCACTCAGGGTAATTTGCCGATCCAGAAGACTTTCACCAACTACCACCTCCACCTCATGACCCAAATCCGATACCGATTCAATTACTCCTTTGGTCATGAAAATCCCCTCATCTTCCTGTACCTTCCGGTAAAACTCTTCCTGGAATCCGGGTGTGCGGATATCCCTGTAAATTATATACACCTGTGCTTCCGGATTTAGTTCCCTGATATAGAGGGCCTGTTTCAAGGCAGCACCGCAACAATAGGAGGAACAATAAGGCAGGTGCTGCTCGTCCCTGGAACCGGCACACAGGCTTATCAGCACCCTGTTCGGAGCTACCTCAGTCTGCACAAGCGCTTCATATTCTTCCAGGGTTTTTACCCGGGAGGAACCGTAGCCCAGTGAACTCAGCTTTCCGGGATCATAAGGTATCCAGCCCGTTGCTGTTACTACCGATCCTACTTTCAGCTCGGTGTTCTCTCCATTCTGCAGAAACACTGCAAAGTCGCCCGGCTCTCCGGAAATAGATTTTATAGTGGTGTTCAGCTGGACCTGAATGCGCGGATGGTCCAAAACTTCACGGATCTGGACTTCCAGATCGATCTGGTTGTAAGGGGTTTTGTAAATACGCCCGGCATAACCTCCCAGGCGGTCTGACTGCTCAATCAAATGTATCTGGTAGCCTGCATAGGCTCCTTCCAGGGCAGCGCTCAGACCAGCAATACCTCCTCCTACCACGAGGACCTCCTTACTCAGGTGTTCGGGGACATAGGCCGTGTTATCCTTTATGGCATCCAGTTTGGCAAGTACCATATTCACCTGATCCTCAGCATACATCTGGGTATCTTCGTCTCCCTCGGCCATCACCCAGGCCATCTGCTCCCTGAGGTTGGCACGATCCACATAGATCCCTTCCAGGGAAAATTCTGCCGTCTTGGATCTGGGCGAGCAGGCTGCCACTGCCAGGCGTTCTATTCCTTTTTCTCTGACCAGCGTATGTAAAGCCTCCAGTCCCGCTTCGGAACACAGGGCTTTGTGAGAAAGGGTCTGGATCCCTGTGTATTTTTCTTCGGCTGCAGCACTAAGCTTCGCGGCATCGATGCATTTGCCTATTCCGCATCCTGTGCACAGGGCCAGGGCCAGGTTTATCTTTTCATTTGTTTTCATCCCGGCATGGATTTAATGGCGGAAGCTGTGGCATCTTTCACCGACGATGAGACATCCATGGGACGTTTGCAGGAAGCAACGGGAACGATACCTGCCGCCTGATCAGGCAGATAAAAACCATGTTCGTTTACCGGCAGATCTGCATTCACAGGACTGGGTAAAAGTCCCATAGCCAGAACCACCAGATCAAAAGCTTCTTCCTTCCGTGTTCCCTCAAGTATATCCTCCACTTCCAGCACCAGGGCTTCTTTTCCCTCTTCTTTCAAAATCCGTCCCACCTTACCTTTGGTGAGCCTTATTCCTTTTTTCTTTTCTGCTTCGCTAAGCAAACGTTCATTTCGACCTGCAAGGCGCATATCAATGTAGAAGATCTCTGACTGTATCTCAGGGTACTCCGACTCCAGGGTTAATGCATGTTTCAGAGAGGCAGAACAGCATACAGCCGAACAATAGCTCAGGTGATTCAGGTCCCGGGAACCGGCACACTGAACAAAGGCAATCCGCCTGGGAAGCTGGCCATCGGAAGGCCTGGAAAGTTTCGTGCGTTCACGGGTGCAGGCTGCAAGCATATGTTCAAACTCCAGGTTGGTGACCACATCAGCATATTCTGAATAAGCATAGTTATCGAGCTTCGCCGGATCATAAAGGGTCCAGCCTGTGGCCAGTATAATCTTCGCCACCTGTATCTCCACCCTGGCCTCTTTGGCATCCAGCTGAATGGCATCAAATTCACATACCTCCAGGCACTTTCCGCAGCTTTCCCCTTTACAATGCTCCGGATCGATGCTATACTTCATTGGAAAGGCCAGTCCGTGGTTTATATAAGCTGCCTTTTCCCCGCTTTTTCTACCCAGTTTGGCAGGACGCTCCTCCGGACATACCTCGGCACACAGTCCGCAGGAGGTGCAGTAGTTATTGATCAGCCGGGGTGCCACTGCCAGGCTTACCTTGAAATCACCCTCTGATCCACAAATACTTTCCACACTGGTCCCGGTATAATAGGTGATCCTGGGATTGGAACGAATACGGGAATAATTGATTTCCAGTCCGCATGAGGGCGGACACAACTTGGGGAAGTAATTATTGAAAGTGGAGACGTTGCCTCCCAGGTAATTCTTTTTCTCAACAAGGACCACCTCTTTCCCGGCCTCGGCCAGTTCAACGGCAGCGCTTATTCCAGCAATTCCGCCCCCTATGATTAAAGTTTGTGAAGCCAAAACAATTCCATCTAGTGAAGGTCGCGTTTGATCATTTCCCATTCCTCCGTTTCCGGATCCCAGCGGCAATTGGCAAACGCCTCCCAGTCTTCTTTCATGGTGGGATAATCGGTGCGGAAATAGTAACCCGGCCAACGGGTTTCCTTGCGGAACAGTACCGTTCTGATATGGGATTCAGCCTGCCACATTCTGTGCACATTTTCCCAGCAGCGCATCAGTTCATTGAGATCACCGGCGGCCAACTTTACCGCATCCTCCTTCATAAACTGCAGGTATTCAAGACCTTTGTTCAGCAGAGGCTCGGATGTCTTAAAACCCACCGAAGCACCTCCGGCATATTCGTCCATGATTTTCTGCAGACGGAACATAAACATCTTGGGCTTGATGTAGTTGGGATTTACATCCTCGTCGTTGGCATAGCCGCTATGTTCTTCAAACATTTTCAAAGGCTGTAGCACTTTTTCCTTCAATGCACTTAAGGTTTCCTCATCGATATCCGGAATATGGTTGTTATCCATACAGAAAGCTATGGCCGCTTTCCCGGCGATCCTGCCTTCCGTAAACGAACCTGAGGAAAACTTATGGGAAGATGCTCCGGACGCATCCCCTGCAGCAAAGAGGCCTTTTACGGTGGTCATATTATCATAGCCCCAGTGGTGTTCGCCGGGAGCCAGATCCTGCGGTCCACTTATCCAGGCTCCGGAAGCTCCTGAGTGGGAAGAAATGAAGTAGGGTTCGCAGGCAGAGATTTCGGAGGGACTCTCCTCCGGCATAATATTATGCGAAGCCCAGTTGAGCGCCTGACTTACGGTCATATCCAGAAAGTCTTCCCAGGCTTCGGATTCAAGCTCTTTCATTTTACGTTTGGCCTCCTTCTCGTCGGGGATTTCGGCCACCAGCTTTTGGATGGCTTCATCGGTTCGCATGTAGATGGGGCCATTGCCTTCTTCCAGTTCCTGTAGCATCAGGTAGTTTCTCAGGTTGGCCGGCGTAGGTTTGGAGGTTCCGTATGGAGCCCAGTTTTCCAGTTCTGCAGCCCGGGTTTCCATATAATCTTCCCCCTTGGCATTGGTGGCTTTGGATTTAAACAGGAGAAACCATGCCCCCACCGGTCCGTAAGCATCCTTGAATCTGACCGGTACAAAACGAACTTCCTGACAGGTCATTTCTGCTCCGGCTTTCAGAGTGAAATAGGTGCTGGCTCCACTGTTGAAAGGTGGGTACCAGGATCTTCCCAGGCCTTCTCCCACCGATTTGGGACGGAAAATATGTACCGCACCGCCCATCACATCCAGGACAGCCTTGGCCTTAAACAAATAGAATTTATTTTCCCGTACGCTGAATCCTACAGCTCCAACACAACGGTCCTCCATCATCACCGGCTCGGTAATAAATATCCGCTCGTAGTAGCTACCGTCCTCTCCCAGCTCCCTGAGTGCATTCTTGGCTGCTTCGGAGACAATATTTTTATAGGATTCCCCGTGAATCATGATCTGCCAGCGACCCTCATTTACGTAATTTCCTTCTTCATCTTTCCAGATGGGCAGGCCCCATTTCTCGAAAAGATGCACGGAAGAATCCACATGCCGGGCAATGTTTGCAACCAGGTCCTTCCGGGCTATTCCCATCAGATCGTTTTTCACATAGCTCACATAGTCTTCCACCGTGTTATTGCCCTTGCTGACTCCCAGGTAGAGGTTAATGGCTGAAAGCCCCATGGCCACTGCCCCGCTTCGCTCCATGGAAGCTTTATCCACAACCGTTACACGCTGCTTGTGTTTCTTTGCCCAGTGGGAGGCTTCAAAAGCTGCACCGCAGGCAGCCATACCGCCACCCAGAATCAATAAGTCGGTTTCGACAACGACCGTTTCAAAACTATCTGCATTCATGCTCTAACATTTAAAATTATAGGGAATCGGGTTCTGTCCTAAGCACTGGTGATTTAAGGTCCTCAGAACCGGTGGAGAAACCTGCATCAGGTTCAATGCTTCCTTCGGGAGTAGTACGAATGGGAAACTTAAAACGCTTGACCTTCTTGTTCCGGAATTTCACTGCCCACATAATGGAATCTGTGCTGCGCAGAGGCTGAACCACTCCGCCGAGCGGCATAAAATCGGCATAGCCCCTGACTTCAATGGCCTGGGTCGGACAAATCTTGACACAGCTGTAGCATTCCCAGCACATATCCACTGCGCGGTTATAGGCTTTGTTCTTATCCTTATCGAGGACCATTAGATCGTTGGGACAAATGTACTGGCATGCCGTACGATCCTGGGCCTTACATCCGTCGCACTTTTCATTAATTACAAAACTGGGCATAGTATCTTGCTTAGTGAACAACAAACATAAGTAATTATTCCTGTGAGAAGTTGTTGAAAACTCCGGCCCGGCAGTATTTAGAATGTTTTTAAAAATCCGGCTCCCTGGCCCGTAATCCTTTACTCTGCTGTGCCCTTTTCCCACGATAAGATGTAGTCACATATTTTCTCGGAGAAATTCCCCATTTTCGTGGAGATTTTCGCCCCATGAATCTGAATAAAGCTTTCCTTTCGCTGCTCTTGCTATTGATCGTGCAGATCCCGTCTTCGTGGGCTCAGTCGCAAAAAATACCAGAAAAGTCACAACTGGTCCGCATTGACTCCCTGAATATCAAAAGAAACTGGAGAACCAGGGACCGCATCATACTTGAAGAGCTCGAATTTACAGCCGGCGAGACGGTTTCCCTGGAAACCATCAACAGGTCCATGGATAAGGTTTGGAATACGGGTAATTTCGCCACCGTCAGATACAGCATCGATACGCTTGAAGACGGCAGGCATATGATGTCTCTCGTTGCCCGGGATGTATTTACCATTTACCCCATCCTGTCGATCAACGGTAACAGGCAGGATTACAAGATCGGGCTGGGTATGGTAGATGAGAATTTTCTGGGCAGGAACATTAAGTTAAGCTTTCGCGCCGGTTTCGCCTCCACCGGGAATGACTGGGATTTCAATATTCTGATCCCCAGGCAGCTCCTGTATAAGAACATGACCCTGGAATTTGGGAACCGTTTCGGGTACAGGGTCTATTCGCGAATAGAAGACAGGGAGGTGCAGCATATCACCCCTTTTGATTTGCTGGAAGTGTATGGAAAAATAGGAAATCCATGGCATAAGGACTACGAATATGCTTTTTCCCCCAATCTGGGCTGGAGATATTTCAGGCATGAAATTAACAGCTCGTTGCTGGATCCAGAAGAATTGCAAATACCCCACCCAGCAGATTACACCCACAAGGGATTATTGATCAGCCTTTCTGAATCTGTGGGGACCGTAAACAGGAAACGGCATCGTAAGGATGGGTACAATGCAGGGATCAGCACCGGGTTTGGTTTTGGCCTGGATAAGCAGAGCCCCTATTTTCAAACCCTGGGCCTGAGTGCACAATATCACCGCTCATTAAACAGAATATTCCAGCTGAGCAGCACATTTTCTACTTCCTATACCACTTCAAATGTTCCTTCACTTCAGTTTTATCGCGGAGCCTCAAGCATCCGGGGATACAGAACGGGAGAAATCTCAGGTAAAAGTGTTTATTCGGTATATCTGGGATTGCATATGACCTATTTCAGCAAAACCTGGCTGGCACTGGAACATGCTGTCTACGTGAACTGGGGGAACGGAGCAAATAAGTACCTGGATCTTTACCGGACCCGGCAACTGGCATCCGTAGGGACCTCGTTCCGCTTTATGATTCCCATGGTGCCCTTCATTTATGCCCAGTTTAGTTTTACCTATTCTGGTCCCGGAAGCAACTGGTTTGATTTCAAGTTTTAGCAGCTGAGCTCAATCTTCGGAGAAGTGCTTGAGCATTTCACGGTAGGATGAAAAGACCCTGGCCCGGGAGACAAATCCCAGGTATTTCCCGTTCTGAAGGACCGGAAAATTGTAGCGTCCGCTTTCCGAAAACTTCCTGGCTACCTCCTCCATCTGGTCGGTTGTTTCGACGGTCCATTCGGGTGTAACCATCAGATCGCTGATATGGGTGCTATCGTACATCTCCTGATTGAACATGATGTGCCGGATATCATCCAGTTTGACAATTCCCTTCAGAATTCCCTGCTCATCCACCACCGGGAAAATATTCCGGCTGGAGGTAGTGATGATCTGGACCAGGTCCCGAAGGCTCTGCTCGGGCCGGACGGTTTTGAAATTGGTTTCGATCAGGTCGTTCACTTTCATCATCAGAAGGATATTCCGGTCCTTGTGATGAGTCATCAACTCGCCGCGCTTGGCCAGCTGCACTGTATATACCGAGTTTTTGACAAAGTAACGCGTGGTTCCGTAGGAGATGGTGGCAGCCAGCATCAGGGGGAAGAACAACTCGTAGCCCCCGGTAATTTCAGCGATCAGGAAAATGGAAGTCAGCGGGGCATGAATCACTCCGGCTATCATGGCAGCCATTCCTACCAGGGCCATGTTACTGATGGAAACATCCACTCCCAACTGGTTCAGAACCAGGCCGAATAGCAGTCCCGTATTGGCCCCCATAAAAAGGGTGGGTGCAAAAATACCCCCCACGCCACCCGCGGCAAAAGTCAGGGTAGTGGCAATGACCTTGATAAAAATAATGGCCAGCATATAGATAACTACCAGGACAAAACTCTGGCCCCAGCCCTCAAAGAAGGTATTTTCGAAGAGATGCAGGTATTCCCCCCTGAGCTCCTGGTTGACCACCTCATATCCTTCTCCGTACAAGGGAGGAAATAAAAAGATGATCACTCCGAGGATGCCCCCGGCCACCAGAAGCCTCTTCCAATAGCTTCCGATCTTTTCAAAAAACCCGGATATGCGGATGTAGCTTTTGGTGAAATAAACCGAAAGGAGTCCGGCCACGACGCCCAGCAGCAGGTACCAGTGGATCTGTCCCATCTGGAACTGATCGGTGAGATTAAACTGGTACAGTACATTCTGTCCCATGAATAGATAGGAAGTGAGCGCAGCGGTAGCGGAAGCAATCAGCAGGGGGATCACCGCCCACATGGTCAGGTCCAGCATGATTACCTCCAGGGCAAACACAATGCCCGCAATGGGTGCTTTAAAAATGGCTGAAAGGGCCCCCGCACAGGCACAGGAAATGAGCAGGGTAATCTCCTTGTAGCTCAGTTTGAAAGCTTTCCCGATGCTGGAACCAATAGCTCCGCCGGTGGCCACCGTAGGTCCTTCAAGTCCCACTGAGCCTCCGAAACCCACGGTTAGTGCACTGGTGATCACGGAGGAATACAGGTTATGGGTCCGTATAATCCCATTGTTTTTAGAAATGGAAAAGAGGACCCCGGGAATCCCATGACCCACCGGACGTTTATTCAGGTATTTGATGTAGAGGACTGCAAGCAGGATGCCTACCAGGGGCAGCAGGAAGAGATAATACTGGCTGTTGAATTCCTGAAAACCGTGTTCTAAGGCCTCCCGGATAAAATGAACCAGGTTCTTGATAATTACCGCTGCCAGACCCACCCCCAGACCTACAATTGCAGCCATTACATAGAGGAAGCGATGACCAGATAAATACCTGATTTTAAAATTATTAAGACTGTTCAAAAAGCTGCTTCCGGTCATTGTGTGACAAAATTAGCATTTTAGCTTGCAGATCAAAAGGAAAGCAACAAAGAGTTCTATTATCTTTGTAGAGCATGTTCCGGTAATATTCAGCAAGGGAAGTGCGTTAGATAAGGGAATGAATCACAGGCAAAAATACGAAAGACAGTTCAGACAGATCCTGCTTCTGGCCGCCCTTCTCCTAGGTACCTGCCCCCTGCTTGCTCAGGACCCTCCCGACATTCCGGATCTGATCAGGGTCACAGTCGATCATAGCGACAACGGGGTGCTCATTCAGTGGGAAGCCAGCGAAGATCAGGATATAGAGTTCTACCATCTCTACAAGCTGAATGCCCTGCAATCCTTCGAGAAACTGTTCTCCTTCGGGCCCTACACCTATGAATACAAACACATGACCAGCGGCCTGAAGAACCTGGCCTACGCGGTTACAGCCGAAGACAGTATCGGTAACGAGAGCATAATCGGTCAGAATGTGCACAGGGCTGTGTCAGTGCGATCCGACTTTGACCTCTGTACACAAAGCAACGAGGTTCAATGGACAAGATACGAAGGCTGGGAGGGTCAGATATCGGGATATAACTTATACGGTGCCGTATCCGGCGAGCCTTTTACCTTGCTTGATTTTGACCCAAGCGCCACCTCCTTTACCCATATACCGGTTATGGTGGACACTACTTATGTCTATTATGTGGAAACCCTTAAGCTCAATGGAGATACCTCCATTTCTTCCATCGACTCGGTAACCTCCATTTTCCCGGAAGCCCCCTCCTTCATAAGCATCGATTATGTCTCGGTGCTGGATGAATCCAATGCGGAAATTCAATTTACCGCAGACATCAATGGTCCGGTCACCTCCTTCCGGATCATGCGCCGCGGCAATCCGGGCACTCCTTTCACAGCCATTCAAACATTGTGGAACCTGACAGAAAGCACCACGGTGGTCCAGGACCAGTTTCCCACCGGAAGCTCCACTTACCAGTACAAGATCCAATCCCTGTTTCAGCCCATAGATTGCGAGTCACCCCTGGTGATCTCCGAGTCCCAGACGGGAAATAATATTCTGTTGGAGAATACATTGCAAAACCGACTGCTGACGCTGACATGGACCGCCTATGAAGAATTTGAAACCGGACTCGCCGGCTATGTAATACAGCGTAGAGGGAGCGACGGTGAATTCATCGATGTTGAAACGGTGGGCCCCACCACCACCCAGTGGCAGGAGGACATAGATACTCAGCTAAATGGTTATCAACCGGGAGAGATCCAGTACCGGGTGCTCGCTCTGAGCAATGAAGGTGGCAACGGTGATCCGGGAACAAGCGTAAGCAATATCAGCACCGCGACCGTGGAAACCAGCATTCAGATCCCCAGCGCATTCACTCCGGGCAATCCGGGTAGCGCAGGTGTGGATCATGAATTCAAAGCGCTGATGGACTTTGGTCCCAGGGCCTTCCATATGCTGGTGGTGGACCGTTCAGGCCGTAAAGTATTCGAAACTACCCAGGCAGATCAGGGCTGGGACGGCAGGTACCAAAGCGGTGAATTTGTGAATGAAGGGGTCTATGTGTATTACATTCAGTATACCGATTACACGGGCCTTTCCCGATCCGTTACCGGGAATGTGACAGTTCTGTATCCTTGATATGCAAAAATCACTAATTTTGCATTTCGGGCTTTTCCAATGGTCCGGGTGGAGATATGGCAGAAAAAGTAGTCACAGAAGATCAACAGATAAACCAACTGCTGGAGCAGCTGATAAAGAATTGCTCGTACTGCAAATCCACCAAAGATGAGAAGCTGATACGAAAGGCCTTCAAGATGGCCAATGATGCGCATAAGGGTATGCGCAGAAAATCCGGCGATCCTTTTATCATTCATCCCCTGGAGGTTGCGCTCATTGTCAGCGAAGAAATCGGACTTGGAGTCACAAGCACAGTATGCGCGATCCTGCACGATGTAGTGGAGGATACAGACCTTAGCATCGAGGATATTGAAAATGCCTTCGGGAAAAAGATAGCCTCCATTGTGGACGGGCTGACCAAAATCTCCGGGGTATTCGACAAGGAATCCAATTCCCTTCAGGCCGAAAATTTCCGTAAGATGCTGCTTACCCTTTCGGACGATGTGAGGGTGATATTCGTGAAGCTGGCAGATCGCCTGCACAACATGCGCACCCTGGGTTCCCTACCACGGAATAAGCAGATTAAGATCGCCGGCGAAACCATATACCTCTATGCGCCTTTGGCTCACAGACTTGGGCTTTATGCCCTAAAATCGGAACTGGAAGATTTAAGCCTGAAATTCCGTTATCCCGACGTATACAACGAAATTGCCGAGAAAGTAAAACTCACGGAAGAAAGGCGGCTCCATCTGATCAATCATTTTTCATTACCCATCATAGACTCACTGGAACGGAACGGATTTCAATTTAACATCTCGGGCCGGCCCAAATCCATATACTCCATCTGGCAGAAGATGCACCAGAAGAATGTAAGCTTCGAGGAGATCTATGACCTGTTTGCCATTCGGATCGTCTTTGAACCCAAAAAGGAAGTCCCGGAAAAAACCCAGTGCTGGAACATATATTCCATCATCACGGATATTTACGCTCCCAAGCCGGAAAGGATCCGTGACTGGGTATCCACTCCCAAAGCCAACGGATATGAGGCCCTGCATACTACGGTAATGGGGCCCAACGGCAAGTGGATGGAGGTGCAGATCCGGTCTGAACGTATGGATGAGATAGCAGAACGAGGTTTTGCTGCGCACTGGAAATACAAGGACGAGACTTCGCCCGAGACGGAGCTGGATAAGTGGATTAAGCGCATCCGTGAAACCCTGGAGACTCCTACAGTGGATGCACTGGAATTTCTGGATGACTTTAAATTAAACCTTTTCTCTTCGGAGATTATGGTCTTTACACCCAAGGGACAGATCATCACCCTCCCCAAGGATGCCACTGCCCTCGATTTTGCCTACGAGATACACACGGAAATCGGGAACAAAGCCATCGGTGCCAAGGTGAATCACCGACTGGTACCCCTGAGCCATGTTTTGTCGAGCGGCGACCAGGTGGAGATCCTGTCCTCAGACGTCCAGAAACCCACCATGGAATGGTATGAGTTCGTAAGCACGGTTAAGGCCAAAACCGCCATCAAGAATGCTCTAAAAGCCGAAATCAAGAACCGTACGGAGGTGGGTAAGCAGATCCTGATCGAGAAACTGAAGGAATTAAACCTCACCCCAAGCTCCAGGATCCTGAAAAAACTGGTCCCTGCCTACGATTCCACCCACAAAGATGAGCTCTATTCAAAAATCGGTAGCGGCATCATTAACCTGGAGGACTTAAAGGATATTCTTAGTAAGAATACCAAGAACAAATGGGTCAGGGTCTGGGATCTGAATGTGGGCAGATCACAAAAAAAGCTGGAAAACAAAGAAGAATTTGATTCCAGGGGAACACTGCTGCTGAAAGAAAGAGTTGGTGATGAAGAAAGCACTTATCAACTGGCCAAATGCTGCAGTCCCATTCCCGGAGACGAGGTGGTGGCAGTGAGACAGGAAAACGATATCCTCCTGGTCCATCGGACCGACTGCACCACTGCAGTGAAGATTATGTCCAGTCAGGGCGACAAGCTGGTCGCTGCCAAATGGACTCAACACAAAGTACTCTCCTACCTGGCCAAAATCCAACTCAATGGCTGGGACCGTTTTGGAGTCTATAATTCCATTACCAATACCATCACCAAGGAATTAAATATCAGTATGCGGACCATCAACCTGCATGGTCACGATGGTATTTTCACCGGCACCATAGATCTCTACGTGCACAATACTACCGACCTCAATAACCTGATATTGAACCTGATGAAACTCAAGGGAGTAGACTCGGTTCACAGGGTGGAAGCGACGGAGTAAAATTCCCCTTTTATCTGTTCTAAATTAAAATTATTACTATATTAGCACCGTAATTTTTACTTAGACTAAGTATGGTTCAAGAGGAGACCAAAGAAACCGTCAAGCAGATATTCACTGACTATCTGGAGCGCAAGGGGCACCGCAAAACCCCTGAACGTTATGCCATTCTGGATGAGATCTATTCCAGGGACGGTCATTTCGACATTGAGTCTCTTTACATATTTATGAAGAATAAAAATTACCGGGTAAGCAGGGCCACTCTGTATAATACCATTGAGTTGTTGTTGGACTGCAGCCTGGTGGTGAAGCACCAGTTCGGTAAAAACATTGCTCAGTTCGAAAAGGCCTACAGGTGCATGCAGCACGACCATCTGATCGACATGGATACGGGCAATGTGATTGAGTTTTGCGATCCCAGGATTGAAGAGATCATCAAGACAGCCTGCGAACTTAACAACTTCACTCCCAGTCATCACTCACTTTATATTTACGGCCGGAGTAAGAATGAGGGCAGTGAGTAAATAAGTAGTGGTTTTTTTCTTATTTTTATCGGGTTACTAAAGCCGGCGGACCGGTTATTTTTTTGTGCTTAAAAAATCTCACATTTTATGAAAGTTGATGTTCTCTTAGGTCTCCAGTGGGGAGACGAAGGTAAAGGCAAGGTAGTGGACGTACTGACCCCTCGATACGATATAATTTCCCGTTTCCAGGGAGGTCCCAATGCCGGCCACACCTTAGAATTCAACAACATTAAGCATATACTACACAACATTCCTTCGGGTATATTCAGAGAAGATAAACTGAACCTGATCACCAATGGCGTGGTGCTCGATCCCATGGTATTCAAGCGCGAAATTGACGCCCTGGAGGATATGGGCATGGATCTTACCAAAAATCTATGGATTTCCAGAAAGGCCCACCTGATTTTGCCCACCCACAGGATCCTGGATGCCGCCTCGGAAGCAGCCAAAGGCAAATCCAAGATTGGCTCAACCCTGAAAGGAATCGGACCGACCTACATGGATAAAACAGGCAGGAACGGTCTGCGGGTTGGTGATATCGACCTGGATTTCAAGGAGAAATATGAAGCATTGAAAGCCAAGCATGTCCAACTGCTCAAACAATATGATTTTGAGTATAACCTGGAAGAAGAGCAAAAGTTTTTCGAAGGCATCGAGGTAATTCGCAAATTCCGAAGGGTGGATACGGAGTATGAAATTCACCGCCTCCTGGAAGAAGGTAAGAGCATACTGGCCGAGGGAGCTCAGGGTACTTTGCTGGACATTGATTTTGGCTCCTATCCCTTTGTAACTTCCTCCAACACCATTTGTGCAGGGGCCTGCACCGGTATGGGCATTGCCCCTACCACCGTGGGTGAGGTATATGGAATCTTTAAAGCCTATTGCACCCGCGTAGGCAGTGGGCCTTTCCCCTCGGAGCTGGAAGACGAAGAAGGACAAAAACTCAGGGATATAGGCAAGGAATATGGTTCCACCACCGGCAGGCCGCGCAGGTGCGGATGGTTGGATCTGGTAGCTTTGAAATACAGCCTGATGCTCAATGGAGTTACCCAGCTCATCATGACCAAGACCGATGTACTGGATACCTTCGATACGATCAAAGTGGCCACAGCCTATTCGGTTAATGGGGAACTGACCGACCAGTTACCCTTTGATCTGAACGCAGAGGTCTTACCTGTCTTTACAGAAATCCCGGGCTGGAATACGGATCTCACCGGAGTTCGTTCCAAGGAACAATTTCCTGCAGAGCTTAAGGATTATGTGGCCTTCCTTGAAAAGGAGCTTCAGGTACCCATAAAATTCATTTCTGTAGGACCCGACCGGGAGCAGATCATAGAAATGTAATGCTATAAGTGTATTGGCCGGGTTTTCTCTGGGCAAGCTAAATTTTCGTATTTTCATATCTTGTTGTTTCACCCGACAAATCTTGAGCTGAACAATGAAATCCCTTGTCAATTTTTTCGAAGAGAACGTAGATAAGTATCCCAACAATCCTTACATGTGGGAAAAAAGGGACGGAGCTTTCCAGTCCACTTCCTATGCCGAAATGCGCGAACAGGTTTACCAGTTTGCAGCAGGGATGATGTCCCTGGGAATCAAAAAAGGGGACCGGCTGGCCTTGCTTGCCGAAGGAAGATCCTGGTGGGTGGTAGCTGAAATGGGCATGTTCTACCTGGGCGCCATCGACGTACCCTTATCCATTCAGTTGAATGAACCTGCCGATCTTAGCTTCCGGCTGAAACATTCGGAATCCAGGATGATCATTGTAAGTTCCAGCCAGCTGGCAAAAATCGAAGCCCTAAAAAAGGAGCTCCCCGATCTGGAAAAGATCATTCTGATGGATCCCAAAGAAAGCTACGCCAGGGATGAGATTTACATGGGCGATCTCATGGAGGAGGGAAAAAAGATCCTGGAAAATGACTTTGCTTCCTTTAAGGAAGTATACGAGTCGGTCAGTCCGGACGACGTGGCCAACATCTGTTATACCTCAGGCACCACAGCCGATCCCAAAGGAATTATGCTCAGTCAGCGTAACTATACTGCCAATACGGAACAGGCCTTAACCGTGATGTCCGTCCCCGAGGATTATATCATGTTTCTCTTTCTTCCCTAGTACCATAGTTTTGCTCATACCGCCGGATTGTTTACTATCATGGCCACAGGGGCCAGCCTGGCCTGTCTCGAAATGGGCAAAACCGGGATCGAAACCCGTAAGAACATAAGTAAGAACATACAGGAAATCAAACCCAACCTGATGTTCAGCGTTCCAACCATTGCAAAAAATTTTCGCAAGAATATAGAAAGCGGAGTCCGGGCCAAAGGCGGTTTCACCTGGAAATTGTTCAACACCGGTATAAAGATCGCCTACAAATACAATGGCATAGGATGGGACAGGGGAAAAGGAATGAAGATCTTCCTGAAACCCATTTACAAACTATTTGATCTTGTGGTTTTCTCGAAAGTCCGTAAGGCCATGGGCGGAAACATGGATTTCTTTATCGGTGGCGGAGCCTTGCTGGACATTGAGCTCCAGCGCTTCTTTTACGCCATCGGAATACCCATGTACCAGGGCTACGGTCTCACGGAAGCCAGTCCCATGATCTCCATTAACAGTCCCGAAAGTCACAAGATGGGTGCTTCTGGCAATATTCCCGAAAACCTGGAGGTAAAGATCTGCAATGATGAAGGTACGGAATTGCCTATGGGAGAGAAAGGAGAAATCGTGATCCGAGGCGAAAATGTGATGAAGGGATACTGGAAAAATCCGGAGGCAACGGATGAGACCATTCGGGACGAATGGCTCTATACCGGAGATATGGGCTACCTGGATGCAGACGGTTTTCTTTACGTGCTGGGCAGATATAAGAGTCTGCTTATTGCAGATGACGGAGAAAAATACAGTCCGGAAGGCATCGAAGAGGCTTTTACCGACCAATCGGAATTCATCGAGCAATGCCTCTTGCATAATAACCAGAATGCATATACCGTGGCCCTGGTTCACCCCAGTGCCGAAGCTTTACACAGATATCTGAAAGCCCAGGGGCTCACAGCCGGATCTAAGGAAGGGATTGAAGCCTGCCTAAGCCTGGTGGATAATGAAATCAGGGAATACAGGAGCCAGGGGAAGTTCGGTGATATGTTTCCCCAGCGCTGGATCCCTGCCAACCTGGGAATTCTGCCGGAGGGCTTCAGCGTAGAAAATAAGCTTATGAATCCTACCATGAAAGTTATCCGGCCCAAGGTGGAGGAGAGGTACGAAGAACTTTTCGAATTCCTTTATACTCCCGAGTCCAAAACCGTGATCAATGAACGCAATATGGAAGCCATGAAAAACCTGCTCAATGCATAAATTCCCTACCCGCTGTGTCCATGCCGGCACCATGAAAGACGAGTTGAAAAAAGGAATCAACTCCCCCATTTATACCTCAACCTCCTTTGAGTTTATCGACCAGGAGGATACAGTATATCCCCGCTACCTGAATACACCCAATGAGAAGGCAGTGGCGGAAAAGATTGCCTCGCTGGAGGCGGCCGACAATGCCCTGGTCTTCAGTTCAGGCATGGCTGCCATTTCCACGGTACTCTTTACCTTCCTGGGTAAAGACGATCATGCGGTTTTTCAAAAAGGCCTTTACGGAGGAACCTCCCACTTCCTGGATAGGGAGTTTCAACGCTTTGGCATAGCCTGCAGCATTGCGTCCAGTCAGAAGGTGGAAGACCTGGAGGCCTGCATACAGAAAAATACCAAAGTGATCTACATTGAAAGCCCTTCCAACCCTTTGCTGAGCATCACCGATATCCAGGCTGTGGCTGAGATGGCCACTAAAAGGGGGATTATCACAGTCATTGACAATACCTTTGCTTCGCCGGTAAACCAACAACCTGCTGTATTGGGCATAGATCTGGTGGTGCACAGCGCCACCAAATACATGGGAGGGCACAGCGATATTCTGGCCGGTGCCGTTGCCGGCAAAAAAAGCCTTATGGAAGAGATATACCAGACCGGCTTAAATTTTGGAGGCTCTCTCAATGCCATGACCCTGAGTCTGCTGGAACGTAGTCTGAAAACCATTCATGTGCGTGTGGAGCGCATCAATGACAATGCCATGGAGCTGGCGCACTTCCTGGATCTTCATCCAAAGATCAGGCAGGTCAACTACCCCGGTCTCCCCTCCCACCCGGACCATGAAATCGCAGCCAGGCAGATGACCGGTTTTGGAGGCATGCTCTCTTTTGAAGTGGACGGTCAGGATGGCATAAGCTTCCAGAAAAATCTTCAGTTGATCAAACCCTCCATGAGCCTGGGGGGACTGGAAACCATATGTAGCTCGCCGGCCCACACCTCGCACCGGCACCTGGGGCCTGAGGGCCGCCAAGCGGAAGGCATTGCCGAGGAACTGATCCGTCTTTCGGTGGGGATTGAAGATGTGGAGGACCTGAAAGCAGATTTGGAGCAGGCACTTGCCTTAGCTTAATCAAACACTAGGATACGATGGTCACTCCTTTCAGCTGGAGCTTTTCCAGCTGCCAGGCAGGTATGCGGTTGCCCATCACGTTCAGGTAGCTGAGGTGGGACAGTTCGAAGAGGGGACTCAGATCATCCACGTCGTTGAAGCTTATATCCAGTACCTGAAGAACCCGTAGATTGCTAAGCGCATCGATTAGTCCCACATGATTGTTGGACAGGTAAAGCCGTTCGACCTGTCGAAGATAGCCCAGGTCGGATATGTCGGTCAGGTTGTTGTTACTCAGATCCACTGCCCGGGCATGCCGGCAGGCATCAATGCCATCGAGGTATTCAAGTTCGTGATCGGCCATCTCTATCTCCTCCAGGTCTTCCAGAAGGTACATGGGAAAATCCACATTCAGGTTGCCATAAACCCTGCGCTTGAGGGCGGATAGAAAACTTGGTCCGGCATAATCGCCTTCTTCACCCAGGTCCCCTCCCTCCTCTTCTTCTGCCATGAAATAGGAGTAACCATCTGCATGGGCATCCCAACCAAATTCCTCTGCCAGATCCTCATCGGTAAGGATGGAACTCACGGCCACATGCTCGGGTTCCAGGTTCTGCACTGTAAGTATATGTGAAAGGGTATAGAGCGCTTCAAAATCACCGGCCTTGTAAGCTTCCTCCAATTTGGTGAGACTCTGACCCAGGCGATCGGGATGGTAAAGCATGATCAATCTGGAAAAAACCTTGTTGATCTTTTCTTCTTCACAGGGAGTGTATTCATTGACCACCTTCTGAATCGCCCTGAGGGCATCGTATTTATGATCCCTGAACATATCTATGATACGCCCGGAAATCAGCCCAAGATTTTCAGGAGTATAGGCTGCCTTTAAATTTGTATACAACTCTCCAATTTCCACACTACGAAATTATATTTTTCGCGTGAAAATTATCAGGCGACCTTAAATATCTTCCGGTCCTTTTTGGTGATCCACTGGAAGAGCCATTTTCCTGACTGGGCTGAAGGCGGCAATCCTCCGCCTGGGAACAGCCATTGTCCGGTTAGATAAAAATTATCGAGACCCTTGAGTTTATGACTGAGGGTCTTCATCATATTACGGCTGGTGGGTAAAAAACCTTCAAAAGCTCCCTTATGTACTCCTGTAAACTTGATATCGGTCAGAGGAGTAGCCACATCCACTACCTCGATGTGACCCTTTACTCCGGGATACATCTCTTCCAGCTTCTGAATGGCATCCTCTTTGATCCATTCCTTCTCCCGCTGATACTCTTCTTCCCTCATACCTTCCCAGATTTCAAAGGGGGAATCAAATATCAATTTCATTACGCACTTTCCCTCCGGAGTAATCTGGGGATCGTGGTTGTAATTGGAAATGCCATAGCCTGTCTTGAGGGTGGTGCTGCCCATCTTTTCTCCGGGAGCCAGCACCTGGTAGGTATGGTATTTACTTTCTACGGGGGTATCAATGCCAAAAGATACCTGTACAATGGGAGTAAAGAGGGGCCACTCCTTGAATGCCCTGCGGATCTCCTGACTCACAAACTGGCCATCCAGCATATCGTACATCAGTGCATGCAGGTCGCAGGCTCCCACCACATAATCAGCGTACTTGATGGTTCCGTCGGTCAGCCTTACCCCCACCGCCTTGCGGCCACGACATATAATTTTTTCCACCTTGGCTTTGGGAGTAAAAGTGCCTCCCAGAGACTTGTACCTGTCCAACATTCTCAGGGTAAAAGGCATGGATCCACCCAGGGGATAGCCCGCATTTTTCTGGGAAAACCAGACCAGGGTAAAAAGGAAGGCGATGGCCGAGAAGTCAGCCATGGCCGTCGAGATCACGCCCATTCGATCCTTCATGACCTGAGTCCGGAAATCCAGCCCGGTAAAATATTCATCGATGGACATCTTCTTGTATTTCATAAAGAGCTTCATGGCAGGGCCGCTTTTCCCGAGCATGGAGGCATAATCAAAAATATTCCGCTTAAAGGATGGCTTGTCAAAGGGTTGAATGGTAGACATCTTCCTCATATCCTCGCACATCCTGCCAATGGCTTTGCGGTCCTCAGGAGCCATCTCCAGCAGGTATTTTTCCCAGCGGTCCACATCCGAATAAATGATGAAATCCCCGCCTTCCGGCAGGCGAATGGTCACATAGGTCTCGGGATTTACGATATCCGTTGATCCGTTTAGCGCACCGGTCTCCTTCCATATATCATGAAAAGCTCCATGGGAAGACCCCACCAGCCAGTGAATGCAATAGTCAAAGGTATAATCCTTCCTTTTCCAGGCTGTACACTGTCCCCCCGGCAGGGAGTGCATCTCAAGGATCTCTGTATCATAAGCATTGAGCTGACCGTAAATTCCGGCTGAGAGTCCTGCCACTCCCCCGCCGATGATAATTACCTTCTTTTCCATGATGATTGTGCTTATTTTTGATTAAAACTAAAGCAAGTCGTCAGCAGGGCATGAATTCGCAGCAAAATATCGGTGAAGTTTCAGGGAAAGCTTCGGTGAATCCGGTCAAACAAATAGACGGCATTTTTGTTAATGAAATGAATCCTGAAAATTATGAAATACAGCACCCAAGTCAGCATCCAGCTAAGCAGAGAAAAAGTCATCGAATTATTCGACAGTACGGAAAACCTCTATAAGTGGCAACCGGGACTTCTCAGGTTTGAACATTTGAGCGGGGAACCCGGAAAGGCAGGCGCCAAGTCCAGAATGGTATACGAGGCCCGCAAAGGAGAACTGGAAATGGTGGAAACCATTACCCAGAGGAATCTTCCCGATGAATTTCACGGCACCTATGAAGCCCGTGGGGTTTTTAACCAGGTGTCTAATTTCTTCACTGAAGAAAAGGACGGCACAACAGTCTGGAGAACAGAAAATGTATTCAGGTTCAAGGGTATGATGGCCCTGATGGCACCTTTTATGAAGAAGGCTTTTACGCATAACACCCTGCTGACCATGGAACGCTTCAAGGTATTTGCCGAAAGCTCAGAAAAAAAATAAAACAATCTTAAAACATTCAGATCATGCAGAAAGAAGGACTTAATACCTTAATTCCTTACCTCACCTTTAACGGAAATTGTAAGGAAGCCATGGAGTTTTATGCATCCGTGCTCGGAGCAGAATTATCCATAATGCCATTCAGGGGTTCTCCCGCTGAAAAGGATGTGCCGGAAGAATACAAGGACAAAGTGATGCATGCCAGGCTGAAATTTGAGAATATCGTATTTTTTGCCTCAGATACCTTTCCGGACCGCGAGGTGAAGCATGGAAGCAATATCGCCCTCTCCATTGCTGCCACTGAAAGGGAACAGGCACTTAAATTCTTTGACAAGCTAAGCGATGGCGGACAGGTGATTATGCCTTTTGAGAAGGCATTCTGGGGTGCAGAATTCGGCATGTGCATCGACCGCTTCGGATTTCAATGGATGGTCGATTACGAGCTTCCCCAGGAGGATTCGCAGAGCAAATAAACTTAATCACAAAACTAAAGCATCTCAACATGAACAAGATCTTTTATACACTAAGCCTCTTATTGCTTGCCGTACAATTGCAGGCGCAGGATA